>Ga0209858_1000184_pt1 | contig 4738 bp, 4 predicted proteins | sample GWRWN3_50_60_FD_187231 | JGI IMG/M metagenome (GOLD analysis project Ga0209858, IMG submission 187231) | Riverbed sediment microbial communities from areas with no vegetation in Columbia River, Washington, USA - GW-RW N3_50_60 (SPAdes)... | ecosystem: Environmental > Aquatic > Freshwater > River >... | reverse complement strand
CGGCAGAAATTGGGGTCACCAGCACGTCGAGAGGGCTGCTGACGGATATGCAGCACCTCCTGGCGTCGCTTGGCATCAACGCTTCCGTTTCGCTGTCGATGCCGGCAGGGCGTGAGGGCGGCGCCATGCGAGGCGCAGGGCCACGACGCCATGACGCTTGGCGTCTCGTCGCGCTCGGCAACGATCAGGCCCGGCGCCTCGCCACAGTGCTTGATCTCGCCAACAGCGAGAAGGCGCGCCGCTTGGCTGCTTACGCACTGATGCCGAGCCGGCAGGACCGCTCTCGCTATGACCGGGTCGTCTCCGTCGAGGTGGGGCCACCGGAACCGACCATCGGCATTGAGGTTGCTGGCCATCACACCCATGTGACTGGTGGGGTGGTGACGCACAACACCCTGTACCTGTCCGCTGGCGCCGACGCCGCCGTGGTCGGCAGCAACCTGGCCGAGCTCGACCTGAAGAACGTGCAGGGCGCCTCAGAGACGCGGCTGTCGGTGCTGAGCCGGGTGCCCGCCGCGATCCTCGGGATCTCCGAAGGGCTGGCCGGGTCGACGCTCAACGCCGGCAACTTCGGCATGGCCCGACGGATCTTCGCCGACACCTGGGTCTACCCGACCTTGCAGGACATCGCTGCGGCATTGGCGCCGCTGCTGAAGGTGCCGCCGGACGCCGAGCTGTGGTTCGACGTCGGTGATGTGCCGCTGCTGCGGGAGGACGCCAAGGACGCCGCCGAGATCATGCAGATCCAGGCGACCACCATCGGCGGGCTGGTCAAGGAAGGGTTCACTCCGGAGTCGTCGGTCGCGGCGACCAAGGGGCAGGACGTGACCCTGCTGAAGCACACCGGACTCGTCAGCGTCCAGCTCCAGCCGCCCGGCCAGGCCGCCCAGCCGGCCCCCAACGGTAAGGCGCCGGCCCTGCCCGCCCCCAAGGGGTCCTGATGCCCTGGAAGGCGGAGAAGGGCCATGGCTGCTCGGGCTCCACGCCATGGGCCGTCATCTAGACCACGATCGGCGAGAAGGTCTCCTGCCACGCCACCAAGGCCAAGGCTGAGGCGCAGGTCAAGCTGCTGTACGCCAAGGAGGGACAGATGGGCCAGGCCAACGGCGAGGCCAAGCACCTGGCGCCCCAGGTCGACGTCGTCCGCGCGCTCGGCGCCGGCCTGGAGCTGCGCCACGACAACGACCAGGGCCTCGGCACGCTGGTGCTGCGGTTCTCCCGCTTCAACGTCTGGTACGAGGTCGACAGCTTCTGGGAGGGCCTGTTCCTGGAGCGCACCAAGCCTGGGTCGTTCAAGCAGACCATCCGCGAGGACCGCGACCAGATGCGGGTCCTGTTTGACCACGGCTTCGACATGACCACCGGCAACAAGGTCCTCGGCCCGATCGATGACCTCCGCGAGGATCCTGACAGTCCGGTCGGCGAGGTGCCGCTGTTCGACACCAGCTACAACCGCGACCTGCTCCCCGGCCTCAAGGCCAGTGTGTACGGCTCGTCGATGCGGATGCGGGTGCTCGGTGAGTCCTGGGACGACGAGCCCGGCGAGTCCGACCACAACCCCAAGGGCATCCCCGAGCGGACCATCAGCCGCGTGCGGGTGCTGGAGTTCGGGCCGGTGACGTTCCCAGCCAACCCCGACGCGACCGCCGAGATGGCGTCGGCTAAGGTCCGGTCGTTGACTGACCAGTTCTACGAGCGGCTCCGCCAGCGTGACGAGCCCGCCTTCGCGGCGGCCGTCCGCGCGGCAGGCCGGCAAGGCTTCACCGGGCGACCCGACGGGTGGACCGCGGGTGGCGGTGACCGCGACGCGAAGCCGGGAAACGGCGAGGCGTCGACCACCCAGCAAGCCCTTCTCCTCGCCCGCGACCGGGCGTGGCAACTCAGGAGACGCCTCCATGTCCCATAGCTATAAGGCCGCCATCGCCCTAGCGCTGGCCCACAAGACCGGTGTGCCCGTCGCCGGCTACGACCGCTACGGCCGCCCTGTCCACCTGATCGCCGGCGGCTCCACGACCGCCACCGAGAACGACACGCTGCTGCCGCAGACCCTGGAGGACCTCAAGGGCAAGACCCCCGAGGAGCTCCGCCAGATCGTCGAGGTCTTGGACGCGCACCTCAAGGACATGCACCAGACCGACACCGGCGAGCTGCGCACCATGGACGACGCCGAGCGCAAGGCGTTCGACCTCGGCGTGGAGATCCGCGACCGCGCCATCGACATGGTGGAGGAGCACGAGAAGATCGTCGCGATCTTCCGCCGCCGACCCAAGGCCGTGGAGCGGGTCTACGCCAACATCCGCCACGGCCTGGACGACACCGCCTCCGACGTGCGCCGGCTCACCAACCGGGAGGCCCGCGAGCGCGCCCTGCGGGTGTTCGACGGCGACCGGGACGCCTCCGCGCGGCTCACCGACCCGCAGAAGGCCCAGGTGGAGCGGTACATCCGCCGCGACCCCGACATCGCCCGGCGGATCATCGTCACCGAGCACGAGGACTACCGCGAGGCGTTCCTGAAGCTGGTCACCAACCCGCAGGCGACCGCGTTTCTCACCGACGACGAGCGCCGCGCCGTCCAGGCGTGGGAGGAGTACCGCGCGATGTCGGAGAACACCACTACCGCCGGCGGGTTCGGCGTCCCGGTGTTCATCGACCCCAGCATCATCCTCACCGCCCAGGAGTCCGACAACCCGTTCCTGATGCTGGCGGCGCAGCAGACCGTCACCACCAACGTCTGGAAAGGCGTCTCCTCGGCCGGCGTGTCGTGGTCGTTCGACACCGAGGCCGCCGAGGTCTCCGACGACTCGCCCACCCTGGCGCAGCCGTCGGTGACGGTGCACATGGCCCGCGGGTTCATCCCCTACTCGATCGAGGTCGGGCAGGACTACCCCGGCTTCGCCGAGGAGATGGGCACGCTGCTCGGCGAGGGCTACGACGAGCTGCTGGTCGACAAGTTCACCCGCGGCTCCGGGTCCGGCGAGCCCAACGGCATCCTCACCGCGCTGTCGGCCAACACCAACGTGCGGGTGCGGATCACCACCGCCGGCGCGCTCGGCGCCCCCGACCCCTACAAGGTGTGGAACGCGCTGCCGCAGAAGTACCGCCGGCGCGCGGCGTGGCTGATGAGCGTCGACGTGAACTCCGCGGTCCGCCAGCTCGGCACCGCCAACGTCTTCCACGCCTTCACCGAGAACCTCGAGGCCGAGTGGCTGGCGATCCTGTTCAACAAGGGTGTCTACGAGTCGCCCTACATGCCCAACACCACCACCTCGACCTCGCTGCCGGAGGGCTACGCCGTCGTCGGCGACTTCCGCAACTACCTGATCGCCCGCCGCGGCGGCATGGCGATCGAGCTGATCCCCAACCTGGTCGGGGCGACGCACAAGCCGACCGGACAAAGGGGCTGGTTTGCCTACGCGAGGATCGGCGGAGGCTCGCGCAACGACCTGGGGTTCCGTCTCCTTGTTAATACGTAACGTTTGTTACGTATGTCCGACTCGGAGGTGATAGACTAGCAGGTAAGAAGCGGTGCCGGGGAGTTTAGGCCCTCCCCGGCACCAGCCGGAACACCTAGTAGAGAGGTGTCCGACATGGCCGAGTGTACGGCGTGCGGCGCGGCATTCAAGCCGCGATCCAACGGTGGCAAGCCACAGAAGTTCTGTAGTGCGAAGTGCCGGAAGCGGACGGCGCAGCATGCGTGGATGGATCGCAACCGGCCAATGCGGGCGACGACCTGTGTTGAGTGCAGTGGCCCCGTAGTCCAGTCAATGGCGACGGGCCGTCCTCGGCGGTTCTGCTCGGACAAGTGCAAGGCCAGGGCCAGCAACCGACGCCAGAATCGCCGACGCCAAGCTGTCGCCAAGCCGGATGAGCGGCTCTGCCTGCATTGTGGCAAGCCGTTCGTCCCCAAGCGGCGCGACAGCCACTACTGCTACGAGGGCTATTGCGCACAAGCTGCATACCACTTACGCAAGGCGAGCGGCGAACCGCGTCGGATGGCTGAGCGGCCCGTCCGTTGTGGCGAGTGCGGCAAGGAGTTCACCGCCAAGCATCCCTCGGCCCGCTGGTGCTCTCGGCTCTGCGCTAGCCGTCACCACCATCGGGATGCGAGCCGGCGCAGAACAGCCACGCTATCCCTGGCCACGCCCTACACCGACCGGGAGATCTTCGAGCGGGACGGCTGGCGGTGCCAGCTTGCGACATGCCTAGCACCATCTCGCCGCATTGACCCGGCGCTGTCACGGCGGCACCAGTGGGGCGCCACCATCGACCACATCGTTCCGCTGTCGGCTGGCGGCGCCGATGTGCCAGCGAACGTGGTCACGGCCCACAACCGCTGCAACCGCAGCAAGGGCGCGCGGGCGGCGAACGCCCAGCTCAGACTTATCTAGGAGGCAACGATGCCGCAGAGCACCTACGAACTCGTCACGCAGCAAGTGACCGTCCCGGCCGACACCAACGGCCAGCCGAACACCTACACGCTCGCCGCGCCCACCGGCAAGAAGCCGCTGGCAGGCGGCTACCAGGACAGCGTGACCGGCGGCAACGGCGAGGTTCGGCTTACCGGTTCTTACCCGAGCGGCTCGACCTGGGTGTTCAAGATCGTCGGCGCCTCGTCGCAGCACACCGTTGACCTCTACCTCGTCACGGCAGAGGTCTGAGAGAGGGAGGCCGCATGGCCGACAAGAAGGCCGACACCAGCGCGAGCGCGTCCGCCAGCGCCGCCGCCAAGGCGCCCGCC
>Ga0209858_1000168_pt1 | contig 5293 bp, 1 predicted proteins | sample GWRWN3_50_60_FD_187231 | JGI IMG/M metagenome (GOLD analysis project Ga0209858, IMG submission 187231) | Riverbed sediment microbial communities from areas with no vegetation in Columbia River, Washington, USA - GW-RW N3_50_60 (SPAdes)... | ecosystem: Environmental > Aquatic > Freshwater > River >... | reverse complement strand
ATCACGCCGTAGAGGGCCTGCGCCGCGGCGTCGTTGCGCTCGACGAGCACGTTGACCGCGGCGTTGTCGGTGATCGCGGTGACAATCGCGCCGGTCCCGCTCGACGGGATCCCGGTGAGCATCGACGCCGTGATGATCTCGGTGCCCACGCGTAACGGCGTCACGATCGCGCCCGCCCCCGAGGTGGGAATGCCGGTGAGCGTCGAGCCGCTCACGCCCGTATAGCGCACTAACTGGCTGCCGCTGTAGAACCAGCCCGCGCTCGGGAAGCCGCTCGTGCTGTCCAGCCGCAGCGTCGTCTCGCCCGCGAGCGCGCCGATCGTGCTCGTGGTTGGGGCCACGTCGCCGAGGTCGGCTTCGCTCAGCGTATCCACGGTGAAGGTGGCGCTGTTGTTGGGCACTTCAAGTGCAAACCGATAGTTGCCGGCGCTGTCGAGCCGATAGAGGCGCCGCGCCGTGATGCCACTGCCGCCGATGGGGATCGTGACGCGCACCGCGTCGGCGCCCGCAGTGTTCACGGTCGGTGGCGGCGCGCCGAGTTCCGTGTCCAATTTCGAATCGAGGAACGTCGCGCCTGCGGTGTCGCCGTTGACCTGCCCCACGAAGAAGTACTCGCTGCCTCCATCCTTCGTGCGGTACAGGCGGCGCGCGGTCGTGGCCGTCATTGGCGCGCTCGACGGCAGCGAGACGACGATGTTCTGCCCGCCTGCCGTCGCGACCAGCAGCGGTCCCTGCCCGCCCGCGTCCCGCGTGTTGTCGAGAAAACTCGTCGTCGTGTTGTCTTGCACTTCCGCGAGCAGGCGGTACTCGGTGCCGCCTGCGGCCGTGCGGTAGATGCGACGCGCGAGCGTGCCGCCGGGACCGGTGGGGAGCGTCACGGTGTGCTGCTGCCCGCCCGCCGTCGCGAGCACCGGGGCGACGACCGTGAGCCCATCGTCCAGCACGTTGTCGTTGAAGGTGGTGCCCGCCTCCACTTCGCTCACGAGGTAGTACGTGCTGCCGTTCGCCTTCGTGCGGTACACCCGACGCAGGAGCACCTCGGTCGGGGCCGACGGTAACGTTACCGTCGCCTTCCCGCCCACGGTGCCCGTCGTTGGCGCCGCCGCGCCCGCCACCGCCACGTCGTCGGTGAACGTGGTGGCGAGATTGTCTGGGATCTCCCCCACGAATTTGTAGGCGCCGCCACCGTCGGCCCGGTAGATCCGCCGCGCCACGGTGCCGGTCGGTCCAGTGGCGATGCCCGTGAGGTTGATGGTTTGGTTGGGCGCGACGATCTGCACCGCGCCGCTCGGATACCCACTGCTCACCGCCGAGGTCGTGCCGTCGGCCGCCACGAAGACGACGGCCCACCGATAGTTCGCGAACCCAGAGGGCGGGATGTTGCCGCCCGCCGTGGCCGTGTGCCCGGTCGGCGCGCCCGGCGTGGTGATCGTCGCGATCGTGAGCGCGCTCGATGCGCTGCCGGGCAACGTCTCGCCGAGTTCCGTGACGAAGCCGACCTTCCAGCGATATTGCGCGCCGGCCACGAGGTTGCCGATCGTGTTGCTCGGTTGCGCCCCCGAGGGCGCGCCGGGCGAGGCGAACGCGGTGGCGGTGCGTGAACCCGCGGCGCCGGGCAGCGTCTCGCCGAGCGCCGTGACGAACGAGACTTTGTAGTTGTACGTGCCGACGAGCACCCCGAGCGTCGCGGTGGCGCTGATGGAGGGCGCGCTCGGCGCGGCCACGGCCGTGGCGCTGACGAGCGCGGAGGCGGGCAGCCAACTGAGAAACGGGGTTTCGCCGAGCGCCGTGACGAGCGTCATCCGATAGCGGTACGACCCCACGAGCCGCCCGACGCCGGAGACGGCCCCCGCCGTGGGCGCCGGCCCGCTCCCGCCGACGCTCTCCCCGTAGGCGAACGCGGTAACACTGGCCGAGGCGGGGCCGGGCAACGTCTCGCCGCCGGCCCCCTTGAAGCTCACCTTGTAGCGGACCGTGCCGGAGACGTTGCCGGCGGTGCCATTCAGGGTCGCGCTCGGCGTCGCCGTCGGCGCGTCCATCCCGCGGACGATGCTGCCGACCCCGCCGCTGATTTTCCCGCTGTAACTCACCCGCTGCGTGCCAATCTTCAGGAGCCCGCCACTGCTGCTGTACCAGACCGGATCCTCCACCGGTAGTTGGGTCGCGCCGGGATCGACGGCCGTCGCCGCGTTGCTCCCGCCGCCTTCGACGATCACCCGCGTGCGCAACTGTGTGACATCCACCGTGCGTTCGAGATCGGGCCGGACCGTGCCCACCGCATCCGTGATCGGATCGGGCATGTCGGTCGTCTCGCTGAGGAAGAAGTGGAGCCCGCGGCTATAGTCCACGTACCAGTAGCCACCGATCAACTTCGCGATCCGCGTGAGCGCGCGGCTCATCGCCTCCCACGTGAAATCGATCGCCTCAATCGTCGGCAGTCCCGAGGAGACGTGGCTCGCGACGAAACCGGGCGCGTAGGTCGCCAGCAACGCGAGCACCGTGGTTGTCGCCGATTGCTGCGGGAAGTGTTCGTGGACGAGAAGGCTGTCGAGGTCGCGCGTGTAATCGATCGCCGAACAGTGCCACGCGATGGCGGTGCCGCCCTCGCGCACCTGCTCGATCGTGGTGATGCGCCCGGCGAAGATCACGTTTGACGGGATCCCGAGCGCGATGATCACCTCGTCGTTCTCGACCGGCGCCGCGCCATCGACCGTGAACGTGCAGGTGTTTGGCGCTTCGTCGAGCACGTCGGTGATCGAGAGCGTGCTGCGCCGCACGTCGAGGCGCCCGACGCCCGCGATCTGGGTTATCGCCACCGTCACGTCGAGGGCCAGCCCGGCGGCCCCCGTCGTCATCGTGAAGCCAGACGCAGGCGCTGGCCGTATGACGCCGGACGCGGCGACCGTGGCGGCCGGGGCCGTGAGGGCCACGATCTGCGCGGGCGGTTGGTGGATGTACTGCGCCGCCGCCGTCGGCGCGGTGACGGCGAACGCCGCCGAGGTCGCCGGGAGCGCGCGGTTCAGGGTCGTCTCCGGAGCGGCGACATCGAACGCGCTTGCCGACGCCGCCACCGCCACGCCGCCCGGAATCAGCGTGGCGGACGGCGCGGTGAGCGTGACGGGGGCGGCGATGACGATATGTCCGAGCTTGATCGGCGCATCGGGCGCGGTCAGCGTGATCGTTTCCGCCGCGGCGTCGAGGGCGACGAGCCCGACGGTGACGGCTGGCGCGGGCGCGCTCAGCGCGATCGTCGCCGCAACCACCGGGCCGCGAAGGAAGAGCAGAAGCATCGCTAGGCCGATTTGTAGTACCAACGACCGGACACCTGCACGGCCGCGGAGAGGTTGAGAATGAAATCGTTCCCGCTCGTGGTGACAAACCACGGCTCGCCGTCAAGATCGAGGAACAGGCTGCCGCCGATGAGTGAAATCGCGGGGTGAAAATCGATGCCGGCGCCGTTCTTAAACTTGACGCTCACCGCTCCGTCCGCGGCGAGCCACAGTTTGAACACTGCAATCACGATCCCGGTGCCCGCGAGCAGGACGTTATCGCCCGCGGACGCCACGTTGATCGGCGCGCTCGTGAGGCGCGCGACCGTCGGGAGATCGGGCCGCGCGATCGTCGGCAGCGGCACCGTATCGGTGACCGGCGAGAGGACGCCATCGGCGCCGTAGCCGACTTTTACCACCTGCACATGGCGCCCGCCGGCGATCTCGTCGGTGACGACGGGCACCGGGCTGCCGCCGCTCGCGGGTTGTACTTGAATGTCGTCAGCCACGGGTATGCTCCCTCAGTACGAAAACTTTCGCGAGCGTTTGATCCCGTCGGTCAGCGTCTCGCCGATGAAGCGCCGCAGTTCGTCGCGGGCCGCGGGGTTGTTGCTGAGCAGCACGCCCGAGACGTTGACGTGGATCGTGTCGCCGCCGTTGCCCGCGCCGCGCGGGGTGACCTTCTCCCAGCCGTGCAGCATCACCGGGGTGCCGCTCCCGAAGTTCTCGTAACCGTCGGTGCCGCCCGCGAAGCCCTTGTAGAAATTGGTGGGCATCAGGCCGCCCATCCCCGGATGCTTCATCAGCCCGGCGGCTCCGGCGTGCGCGTACGCTGTGCCCCAATCCATGTCCTTCGGCATCGCGAGCTTGATCGCCGCGGCGGCCTGATTCACGGCGCCCTTGAGCGCGTGCCACGGCCCGGCCATCCCTTCGACCTGTCCGTTGTGCGACGCCGCCGCCGCCGCGGTCGCCTCCGTGGTCCGCGCGAGGCTCGCCATGTACTCGTCCTGCATCTTGATCACCTCGGCGTTGGCGTCCTCCCAATCCTTCGCGGTGTCGATCAGGTGCTCGGCGATCACCACGTCCTGCCCCTGCGCCGGGCCAGCGTTCGGACCGGTGAAGAGATCCACGCCGAGGTGCGTGGACGGTAGCAGCCCTTCCCTCGTGAGCCCGGCCGCCTCGCGGTACTTCGCGATCAACTTGTCGTACTCCGCGGTCCCGGTGCGGCCCAGCGCCTCCATCGCCTCGACGCCCTCGCGGAGCACCTTGATCAGATCCTCGTGCCCGGCCTTCAGCCGCGGCATCTTGCCGCCCATCGCGTCGAGCGCTTGCAGGTACTGGCTCGCCTTCGACACCAGATCCTCACCGAACAGGCGATCGGCGATCTTGAAGATCTCGTCGTAGGTTTTGTCGATGCCCTTCAGCCCCTCGCCCCAGACGACGCCCGCCTCGGCGGTCTTCTTCGTGGCGTCGGCGACCTTCGTCTGCGACACCCCGAGTTGCTCACTCACGTCGCGCCATTCGGCCGCGCTCTGCCCCAGCCGCTCGCTCGCCCCGCCCCACGAGAGATAGTCCGCCTGAAACTGCCGGAAGCTCGCCATCCAGCCGGCGCCGATCGAGAGCAGTTGCTCGAAGGCCACCTGCGCGTCCTGAATCCAGCGGACGAACCCGAGGCCGGCGTTCGCGATCTGCCCGAGCAGCGGCGCGAAGGGCACAAGGAATTCGGCGACGAGCGCGATGCCCACGCTCTTCAGGGACGTGATCGTGTCGCCCATGTCGTCGAGCGCCGCGATCGTGCGTGAGTCGACGATCACGCCGAGTTCGCGCGCCTTGCCGATCAACTCGTCCATGTTCGAGACGAGCAACGGCATCGCGGCGAGCGCGCCGCGGCCCATGAGATCCATCGCGAGTTGGGTGCGCTTCGCGGGATCCTCGATGTCCTTGATCGCGGTCGCGACCATGCGGAGCATCTGATCGGGGGCGGCGTTGCGGATGTCGTTAAAGGCGATCCCCAACTGCTCCAG
>Ga0209858_1000167_pt1 | contig 5341 bp, 4 predicted proteins | sample GWRWN3_50_60_FD_187231 | JGI IMG/M metagenome (GOLD analysis project Ga0209858, IMG submission 187231) | Riverbed sediment microbial communities from areas with no vegetation in Columbia River, Washington, USA - GW-RW N3_50_60 (SPAdes)... | ecosystem: Environmental > Aquatic > Freshwater > River >... | reverse complement strand
ATTACGGATAGCAGTCGGTGCTTCGGGTCGGTCGGCTTCGGTTTGCATGGTCGCCTCCAGAGTGGGTGGTAGAAACCTCACTCTGCCGGAGCGCCGGTCGCTATCCACCTCCCCATAGGATCTGGCATGTGTCGACGCTCCCTGCACGGGAACCGGGAGGTCTCGCGTTTGGCCGGCGGCGAAGCCGCTCTGGTCCGCATCGGGAAGGCGAGGAGCCGTAGCCGATGACGCACGAACGCGAGAAGTCAGACTCCGCCATAGTAGCGAGGAAACCGACGAACAACGCGGAGCAATCCGCTGCGGAGCCGGTGGAGCCAAGGGCGGAGGCCGAGGTGCGTATTCCAGGGATGGTGATCAGCCGGTCCAGGCGATCGTGATCACGGATTCCAGAGCATCGTGATCACGCTCAGCGTTGGTTGCTGAGCATCGGCGCGGTGGCGAACGCGACTGACGGCTCATCGTGACCTGGAAGATGTGTCCTGGTCAAGACTGCGGTGTTGGACGTCGGCGGCTACCGTGAGCATGGGCGCCGCAGTGTTTGGATCAGCCGCATTTTGCCGTCGATTTCTTGGCGGCGAAGAATGGCCGGGCGGCAAGTCCTGTCAATGCCGCGAGCCGCCGGAGGCGGGGGCCGGAGGCCCGCATTGATAGGGCTTGCCGCCTGGCGATACTCGGCTGCCGAGGTCGACGGCTGGCGGCCGCAGGCGGCTCTTCTTTCGGCGATGTAGGGCGCGTTCTGACAGCCGCCGCGAGGGGTCGCGCGCGGAGCGAAGCGCCGATACGAACGGCGTGGCGCAGCGCGCGCGAGATGATCGAGAACGAGGGCTTAGGGTTTCTTCTTTTCGTCGGCGCGGCGACGCAGACTGTCGCCCTTGAGCTCGATCCGATGAGCGTTGTGGACGATGCGGTCCAAGATCGCGTCGCCGAGGGTTGGATCGGCGATGACGTCATGCCATTGGGATACGGGGACCTGACTGGTGATCAGGAGGGATCCCTTGTCGTAGCGATCGTCGACGATCTCGAGCAGATCGCGACGTTGATCGGCGGTGAGCGGCTCGGGTCCCCAATCGTCGATGATGATGAGCTTGGTGCGCTCGAGCGTGTTCATCAAGCGCAAGAGGCGGCCTTCGCCGCGGGCCTGGGCGAGATCAGCGAAGAGGCGCGAGGCTCGCTTGTAGAGCACGGAGAAGCCGTCGCGGCAGGCCTTGTTCCCGAGGGCGCAAGCCAACCAACTTTTTCCGGTGCCGGTTGGACCGACGATGGCCAGGTGGTTGCAGTCGCGCACCCAGTGGCTGGTGGCGAGCGTCTGGAAGAGAGAGCGATCGAGGCCGCGTGAGGCGCGATAGTCGACGTTCTCGATGGTGGCGGCTTGACGGAGCTTGGCGGCGGTCAAGCGGCGTGAGAGGCGGCGGTTGTCTCGGAAAGTGACTTCCCGATCGATGAGGAGGCCGAGCCAATCGGCGTGCGGCATCTCGGCGGCCTCGGGATTGTTCTGCAGCTCGACGAGGGCATCGGCCATGGCGGCGAGGCCGAGCGAGCGCAGGCGTTCGACGGTGGGATGAATGAGCATGATGGGTCTCTCGATCAATTGTAGTAGCCGCGGCCACGGATATTCGAATGGAACAGGATGGGCGCCTCCTGCGGCACGGAAGCCGGCTTGTCGGTCCCGTTCTTCAGGATGGCGGCGACGGATTTATAGGAGCGGGCGTTGAGCAGGAGGGCGCGCGCGCAGGCGGCGTCGACGCGTTCCGGCCCGTAGCGCTTGACGAGGCCGAGAATCCCGATGGCCGAGCGGAAGCCTTGTTCGGGATGCGGCCGCGTGCGCAGGATGACGTCGATCAGCGTGTCGGCGTCTGGCCCGACCTTAGCGGCGTCGCGCCGAATGCGTTCGTGCGTCCAATCGCGATAACGCCGATGGGAACTCGGCATATGCTCGGCGACGGTGGTCGGACGATGCGGGAGGGCGCTGCGCAGATGCGACGCCACACGCTTGCCACGCAGGAAAATCTCGACGGTCTTGACGGTGATCCGCGCTTCGACTTCCTGACGCGCCAGGCTGTAGGGAACGCTGTAGTAATGTTTGTCGATCTCGACATGATAATCGAGATTGACCCGACATCGCCTCCACTCGGCGTATTCGTAGGGCTCGTTCGGGAGCGCAATGAGCGCCGGACGATCGAGTTCGTCGAACAGGTCGCGCCGGCTTCGCCCCCAGCTCCGCAATGGCCGATTGTTCAGCTCGACGAGGAGACCGCGGATCGCATCGTTGAGAGCGGCGAGCGAGAAGAACCGCTGGTTCCGTAGTCGCGCCAGAATCCATCGACCAACAATTTGCACTCCAACTTCCGCTTTTGCTTTGGCGAAAGCCGTCAAATGCAGATGGTGTGGAAACGACGACACACCCAAGGGTCTGTATCACGCACCCTTTTCATCCCCACTACGGTCGCAAGTTTGAATTGATCAGCCGGCGCCGGCATTGGGGTGAGGATCGACTCCTTTATTCGGACGAGAGCGGTCGACTTCGCTGGATTGCTTCTGCTTGGACAGATATCGAGCCTGCGGACGAGTTCCGACGGATAGCTGCTGGCCGCGCGGCGTTTCGAACCGTTGATCTACTGGAGCTATGCCGGATTTTGGACCGGCTTGCTGCGCGCGCCTGTGGCAATCCGTAAATGATATTACGCCGCATTTGTAAAGACAATGGTGCCGCACATCCATCGCATCAGCTGGTGATTTATCCGATAGATGCAGCAGAACAAATATCTAGATAGGCGACAATCGCATGGTTGACGTGCCATATATAGAGGCGTATTTATCTTTACGTCGAGTCGCGTACTGGACCGCGCATGGCAAGGGCACCGAAACGAGATCCCAAACGCGAGGCGCTGGCGAGAGATGGCGCACTCAATCCGCATCCCGAGGCCATTCACGACGCCTCGTTCACCGGCAATCCCTTCTTCGATGCAAAGGATCTGGTTCAGGTGCGCTACGAGATGGTGCGGCGGCATCGCGTCGACGGCGTCGCAATCAGCGAAGTCTCGATCAATTTCGGCGTCTCGCGGCCAACCTTCTACAAGGCCCTGCGGGCGCTTCAAAAGGCCGGGCTGCCTGGCCTGCTGCCGAGCCAACGCGGTCCCAAGGATGGGCACAAGATCTCTGCCGAGGTTGTCGCCTTCGTGGTCGATCTCAAGGCCGCAAGGCCAAAGCGGACAACCTCGCAATGTCTCGAGGAGATCGAGACACGGTTTGGCATCAAGGTCCATCGGCGGAGCTTGGAGCGCGCGCTGGCGCGCAAAAAAAAACGAATCAATCTGGGCTAACCAACGTTGCTGCACCAAAAGCAGCGGACGCATACGAGTCGCTGCGCGCTGCCGCCCTATGCGCCGGGCCGATCGCTTCTCCGGGCCTTGGCATTCTCCGCCGTCAAGGCATGGCAGCATGGATGAGGACTCTCGAACATCCGCCTCATTCGGATGGGGACCGCCATCCCATGATCGCGCCATCGCCGGCGTCCGATCTTCCGCAACAAAGCAGTGAACTGAGCCGACTTATCGCCAGCATCATTGTGTCTGTCGGAACGGAGCATGCTCATGCGTGAAACCAAGATCACCGCGGATCATCTCAAGCGCGACGCATACCTGTACGTCCGCCAATCATCGCCACGTCAGGTCACCGAGCACAATGAAAGCACGCAGCGTCAATACGCGCTGCGGAATCGCGCAATTGCAGCCGGTTGGCCGGTCGAGCGTATTCGGGTGATCGACTGCGACCTGGGCAAATCCGCATCGATTGCCCCGGCGGCACGCGACGGCTTTCAGCAGCTGGTAAGCGAGGTGGCGCTCGGCAAGGCCGGTATCGTCATGGGACTGGAAGCATCCCGCCTTGCGCGCAAGTCATCGGAGTGGCATCGCCTCATTGAGTTGTGTGGGATGACAGCAACTCTGCTCGCCGACGAAGATGGCTTTTACGATCCGGTCGACTTCAATGACCGTCTCGTGCTCGGCCTCAAAGGCACGATGAGTGAAGCCGAGTCACATATCCTCAAAGCGCGAATGCGCGGTGGGCAGCTCAACAAAGCTCGCCGCGGCGAACTGGAGATGGGGCCACCCGTTGGTCTGGTGTACCGGAACGATGGGACAATTGGCCTCGATCCAGATGCCGAGGTGCAGAAAGCCCTTCAGCTGGTGTTTGATACTTTTGAGCGCACCGGAAGCGCCATGGAGACCGTTCGCTACTTTCTCCAACAAGGTTTGCTATTCCCACGCCGGCTACGCATCGGACCCAACAAAGGTGACCTGCTGTGGGCGCCGCCGCGGCACGCACGCGTTCTGCAGGTGCTGCATAATCCACGATACGCAGGAGCCTTCGTGTATGGCCGCACGCGCACGCGCCATATGCCAGACGGCAGCACGAGAGCCGTCAAGGTCGCCAGGGTTGACTGGCAGTTCGTCATGCCGGGCATGCACACGGGCTATATCGACTGGGAGCGCTTTGAATCCAATCAACGTCGGCTTGCGGAAAACGCTCGTGCATTCGCAGGTGAACGGCGAGCAGGGCCGCCGCGTGAGGGACCTGCGCTGCTCCAAGGCCGTGTGGTGTGTGGCTTGTGCGGGGAGCGTATGGGTGTGCGTTATCATCAGGAGCACGGCCGCATGGTTCCAATCTATATCTGCCAGGAGACATCGGTTCGCTGCGGCGGAAAAGTCTGCCAGACGGTTCCAGGCAAAGTCGTCGATACAGCAGTTGCAACCCTGATGATCGAGCTGATGACGCCAATGACGCTGGCGGTAACTTTGGATGTCCAGCGCGAACTTAAGGCTCGCACAATCGAAACCGATGCGTTGCGACGAAAGCATGTCGAGCGCCTGCGATATGACGCCGAACTGGCGCGTCGACGCTACATGATGGTCGATCCCGCAAACCGTCTTGTCGCCGATTCGCTTGAGTCAGAATGGAACGACAAACTGCGGCTTCATGCCGAAGCGGCCGAGGAATACGAACGGCGCAGCAAGGAGCAGATAGAAACGCCCAATGCCGAGACACGGCGACGGATTCTCAGTCTTGCCGAGCAGCTACCGCAAATCTGGAACGATGAGCGCGTCGGTATTCGCGAACGCAAACGCATCGTTCGTTTTCTCATCGAAGATGTAACGCTGGTCAAGGCGGAGAGCATCACGGCTCATGTTCGGCTGTCTGGCGGTGCCACGCGCACGTTGTCGCTTGAGCGACCTCTCCCAATTGCCAAAATCCGCAAGGTCAAACCTGAGATCGTCGCGAAAGTCGACAGTCTGGTCGATAATCACTGTGACCGCGAAATCGCGAAGATTCTCAATGAGCATGG
>Ga0209858_1000165_pt1 | contig 5430 bp, 4 predicted proteins | sample GWRWN3_50_60_FD_187231 | JGI IMG/M metagenome (GOLD analysis project Ga0209858, IMG submission 187231) | Riverbed sediment microbial communities from areas with no vegetation in Columbia River, Washington, USA - GW-RW N3_50_60 (SPAdes)... | ecosystem: Environmental > Aquatic > Freshwater > River >... | reverse complement strand
TTCAAAAAGGCAGTATACGTGCAGGAGCTGGATGCCGCGGTTGCGGGCGGCGAGCAGGCTGCGTTCGAGCAGCGCCGATCCTATTCCATGGCTTTGCCACGGCTTCTCGATGCTGAAGGCGGCTTCTGTGAACGGCTGTCCGAACCCGCGTAAAGATGGCGGAAGGGTAGTAGCGCCCATGCCGGGTCGCCTTGAGGGCTGCCTTTGAGGGGGGACCCGGGCGTTGCCCTGACGCTACTGATTTCCAGATCGTTCAAATTGTCTGCCGGCTGCTGTTGGGCCTGTGGGGTTGTGGGCAACACTTTTGTGGGTGAGTCGGCCGTTGGACTTGCACCATCGGCCGCTCGCAGAACTGAGCGTGAGACTCTCGCCTCACTCAGCTCCCATCAGGCAAACACGCCGGTCAGACCAAGCCGCCAGTGCACAAACAAATCCGCCTTTTCCCGGGCCATTCGTTCGAGAAAGTGACCCGCACGGATCGTCTTTGCGGCAAAGCGTTTGAACTTCCGCATCACCCAGGCTCGAAGTGTCAGATTGACATATCGAAGTATGGGTTTGAGCGCCGAAGGTGCGTATCGCCCATAGTATGCGATCCACCCCCGCAGGAGCGGATTGATCTGCCGAGCGATATCAGCCATGGACAACTCTGTTCGATGGCGAAGCCCAAGTTCCCGGATCGTCGTCCGCATGGCCTTCATCGCCGAGACGCTGACTGCGGGAGTGAACCCGCAGAAAAGCGTGTTGTCTCGGGAGTTCTGGACCAGACGAGGCCGAAAGCAGTAGCCGAGAAAGTCAAACGTGACGTTCGGATACTTGCCTCGGCGCTTTCCGTCCCTGCAGTAGACGATCTTGGTCTTCATCGGATGGAGCTCGAGGCGACACTCTGTCAGCCGCGCTTGAAGTCTGGCCTTGACGGCCTCAGCTTCTTGCTCGGTCCGACAGTGTACCAACCCGTCGTCAGCATACCGACACCAGGGAAGGTCGGGGTGGGTCCGTGTCATCCACAGGTCGAACGTGTAGTGCATGAACAGATTCGACAGAATCGGACTGATCACACCGCCCTGCGGAGTGCCGCGGGTTCGTGCAGTCCGTGTCCCGTCATCCTGTTCCATCGGCGCTGTCAGCCATCGTTCGATGTAGAGCAGCGCCCACTTGCACGTCACGTGCTTGCGGACTGCCCGCAGCATGAGCTCGTGATCGATGTTGTCGAACAGGCCCTTAATGTCGAACTCTAGAACCCAATCATATTTCCAGCACCGCTGACGCGTGACGCCGACAGCATCGAGTGCCGATTTCCTCGGCCGATAACCGTAGGAGTCCGCCAGAAAGATGGGTTCCAGATCCGGCTCAATGAGCTGTTTGACGACCATCTGGGCCACGCGATCCGCCACGGTGGGCACACCCAAAATCCTTTGCCCTCCAGTCTTCTTGGGAATGGAGACGGCCCGCACCGGCGGTGGAAAGTAGCTTCCCGAGCTCATTCTATTCCAGAGCTTGTAGAGATTGTTCCGCAAGTCGGCTTCGAACTGCTCGATCGTCTTCCCATCCACTCCGGCCGCACCCGCATTGGATTTGACCGCTTTGTACGCTTCGTACACCAGCCTCTTGTCTATCTTGAACGGCTTGTCCGTCGTACGCATCGGCATCCTTCTGTTGCCAGTTGTTTCGACTCGTACGACCACCTGACCCGATTCCTTTGCTCCAGCCCCATTACGGGCCTTCCTCGCTCCTACGAATCGGTCCGTCCCAGCGCTTTGCCTCGGTACTCTCGCCTCGCGGTTTTCGCCGCTTGTGCTTCTCCCTTGACATCAAAGCGACTGGTTCCTGCAGTTCCGCGCAAAAGCCTACATCCGATTCACGCCCCCTCTACGCCGGTCGCCGTCTGCCCAGTCATCAGGCACCTGACAGACTTGTCCCAGAGGTGGACAACGCCTCTGGTTTTGACGACGCTAAAGGACTTAACGACGCGTGTTCGAAGGGTTCACTTTCGTTCGTCTCTCGGATGCTCACCTGCTCAAGGTGTTCCTTGAGCTTTTACTCCAACGCTCACCACCACGGCTCTTTACCGCAGCAGCTTGGAGTGGTTTGGGACCCGCTCCTGAAAGCCGATCCCGAGGGGCCCTCCCCCATCTTTCACGCAGCTTTACGGCCAGTTGCACCTCCTTCCTCGCTGCCTCTGCAGCACACTTGTCCACAAATCCACAGGCTTGCGGGCGCGGAGGATTTCGGCCCTGCGCAGCCTGCTCGACGCGCGGTAAGAACCTGTCGGATTGGCGAGGCCGGCACGGCGCCGACCTCAACGGCCAAGTCTCGGATCGACGCCGTGCCCCACACCGTGCTGAGCACGCATGCCGGGGCAGTATTCCAGTCATTGCCGAACGCGTCCATGTGCGCTGTTGCCCGCGGCGGCGACGACTGCCCGACTGTTTCTGTGCGTGCGCTGCCAAACTCAGGTGCTGGTCTGCAGCCACTGCGACCGTGGCCAGATTTACTGCGCACAAGGCTGTGCACAGACGGCTCGGCGCGACGCCCAGCGCGCGGCCGGGCGGCGCTACCAGAAAAGCCGCCGCGGTCGGGTGAACCATGCGGCGCGGGCCGGTCGCTATCGCGCCCGACAAAACAACGTGACGCATCAGGGTTCCCCGCCACATCCCGCGGATGATTTGGTGATGGCGAGCGCGGTGGTGATCGCAAGCAACCCACCGTCAGCTTCCCCCGGCGAGGTAGCGAGGCCATCGCCGGGTCATCGCTCGGGGAGCTGGTCCTGCCACTGGTGCGAATGTCGCTGCCCGCCGTTCGTTCGCCGTGAGTTCCTGCGCCGCCGTACCGGTTCGATCCGTCGCCAGACCTCGTCGAGGAGAACAGCATGACCATCCCGCCCGATCTGGAGGCGCAGATCCTGCGCTATTATCATGTCGAGAAATGGCGCGTTGGCACGATCGCCCGCCAGCTGCATGTGCACCACGGCACCGTGGCGCGGGTCTTGGCCCAGGCCGGTCTGCCCAGGATCGGGCCGCCGGCACGTCGCTCGCAGGTCGAGCCCTATCTGCCCTTCATCCATCAGACCCTGGAGAAGTTCCCGACGCTGACCGCCAGCCGGCTGTACGCGATGGTGTGCGAACGCGGCTACCGCGGCAGCGGCGATCACTTCCGCCACCTCATCGCCTGTCATCGGCCGCGCCCGGCGGCGGAGGCCTATCTGCGTCTGCGCAGCCTGCCCGGCGAGCAGGGGCAAGTCGACTGGGGGCATTTTGGTCACCTCATGATAGGCCGCGCGCGCCGTCCCTTGATGGCCTTCGTCATGGTGCTGAGCTACTCGCGCCAGATTTTTTTGCGCTTCTTCCTCGATGCCCGCATGGAGAACTTCCTGCGTGGTCACGTCGGCGCCTTCACGGCCTGGAACGGATGTCCGCGTGTCCTGCTCTACGACAATCTCAAGAGCGCAGTGCTGGAGCGCCAAGGCGACGCCATTCGCTTTCATCCTGCCCTGATCGCCTTCGCCGCACATTATCGTTATGACCCGCGTCCGGTGGCGGTGGCGCGCGGCAACGAGAAGGGCCGCGTTGAGCGCGCCATCCGCTATGTGCGCGACAACTTCTTCCCGGCCCGAAAGTTTGCCGATCTCGACGACCTCAATGTCCAGGCCGAGGCCTGGAGCCGTGGCCTGGCGGCGGATCGGCGCTGCCCCGGACAAGACACCCTCAGCGTCCGCGAGGCCTTTGCCGCGGAGGCGCCAAAACTGCTGGCATTGCCGGACAACCCCTATCCGCTCATCGAGCGCGTGGCGGTGAAGGCCGGCAAGACCCCCTATGTGCGCTTCGACCTCAACGACTATTCCATCCCGCACACCAAGGTGCAGCGCCTGCTCACGGTGCTGGCCGATCCAAACGAGGTGCGCATCGTCGATGGCGCGCTGGTGCTCGCCTGTCATCGCCGCAGCTACGACAAAGGGGCGCAGATCGAGGATGCCACCCATGTCCAGGCCTTGGTCGAGCACAAGCGCGCCGCACGCCGCCACCGCGACACCGACCAGCTCGCAAAAGTGGCGCCGGAGAGCCAGACCTTGCTCCTGCGCGCCGCAGAGCGCGGCGACAATCTCGGAGCCATCACCGCCGCCCTGCTGCGGCTGCTGGAGCGCTACGGCGCCGCCGAACTTGACGCCGCAATCCGCGAGGCGATCGAGCGCGGCGTGCCGCATCCCAATGCGGTGCGGCTCGCACTCGAACACCGCCGCGAGCTGCGCGACAAGGCGCCGCCCGTCACCGTCATGCTGCCCGAGCATGTCAAGGTGCGCGATGTCCACGTGCAGCCGCATCGGCTCGAACCCTATGACCAACTCAAGGAGCAAGGCGATGAGTAACCTCGAAGCTCTGCACGTGCGTGCCAAAGCGCTCAACCTGCATGGCCTGCTGGCGCATTGGGGGGAAGCTGCCGCGGCCGGCTGGCTTGCGACGCTGATCGACTGGGAGGAGCAGGAGCGCACGCGCCGAAGCCTTGAGCGCCGCCTGCGCGCCGCTCATATCGGACGCTTCAAGCCGCTCTGCGACTTCGATTGGACCTGGCCCAAACGCTGCGACCGCGCAGCCTTCGAAGCGCTGATGGCGCTCGACTTCCTCAAGGACGCAACCAACGCCATCCTGGTCGGCCCCAACGGCGTCGGCAAATCAACGCTCGCTCGCAACATCGCCCATCAGGCACTCGTCCACGGTCACACCGTGCTGTTCACCAGCGCCGGTCAATTGCTCGGCGAGCTCGCCGCACTCGACAGCGATTCCGCCCTGCGCCGGCGCTTGCGTCACTATGCCGGCCCCCGTCTTCTGGTGATCGACGAGGTCGGATATCTCTCCTATTCCAATCGCCATGCCGACCTGCTGTTCGAGCTCGTCAGCCGCCGCTACGAGCACAACAGCACGCTCGTCACCACCAACCGGCCCTTCGCCGAATGGCGCGAGGTCTTTCCAAACGCCGCCTGCGTCGTCTCCCTGGTCGATCGCCTGGTCCACAACGCCGAGGTCCTCGCCATCGAGGGCGAATCCTATCGCCTCAAGGAGGCCCAGGAACGAGCCGAGCAGCGCGCACGCCAACGCCGCAAAGCCAAGTCATGAGCAAAGTCTCGAACGCGCTGCCGCTCACTATCCCCCTCGACATTCCGGCCTACTGGACGCCGGAACAGGCCTTCGCCGTCGTCGAACTGCTTGATGACCTGCGTGATCGCATCTGGGCGCACTACGGCGTGCAGCTGCTCGACCAATACCGCGAGCAGTACGGCCCTGCCGACAGTGATCACACCGACGAGATAACTGACAATCCGTCGCTCTGAACCGCCATGCCGTTAAACAATCCAGGGGCCTCTGCGGCCCCTCTATCTTCACCAGCACAAGCTTCGCCGTCTATGCGCGGATTCACGCCGCCGGTAACAGTAATGCGTAT
>Ga0209858_1000160_pt1 | contig 5526 bp, 4 predicted proteins | sample GWRWN3_50_60_FD_187231 | JGI IMG/M metagenome (GOLD analysis project Ga0209858, IMG submission 187231) | Riverbed sediment microbial communities from areas with no vegetation in Columbia River, Washington, USA - GW-RW N3_50_60 (SPAdes)... | ecosystem: Environmental > Aquatic > Freshwater > River >... | reverse complement strand
CGAGTTGGCAACAACAATTTGATTTTGGCGATATCAACCTAACATTTTAACACATTTAATAAAATAGCAATCGCATTGAAGAATTAAATATGATACATCAACCATACGAATAGTATTAAGGATGGTTCAATTAAAAACAACAATTGTAATGATTGTGATCCTGTTGTTTCTTTTAGGTTTGAGTCTAGGGCTTTTTAATATCATAATGCCGGCAGTAGCTTCGCATTTTGGATCAATTGCGGTATTTTCAGATGTTTTTACTGGTGGAGGAAACAGCAGTTACCCTATAAATGAATTCGACCCTCTCAACAAGGAGATTTATGTCACTGAGACCATAAAATGGTCTAACCCAACGGCTGGCCCACCCCATCCTCATACTGTCACATTCATTGGCAATCAAAGTTCTCCAGCGCTCAAGTCAAAAATAGCAAACATTACCAATACATTCCGGTCAAGTAATTCACAGTCTCTGATTAGTAACTTGATTAAATTGAACAATAATAGCCAAATTGATGATGAGAAAAGTAACATGAGCTTCGACGCTAAATCGTTACTTTTTCCATCAGTAATAAACTCATCAGATCTTGTTGTCTCATACCTTAACCCCAACGGACATGAGCTTTTTAATGGAGCAGTTTATAACCTTACTGATAATACGACCTATCTTAATTCAGGACTAATTTGGGCTGGCGGTACGATTCCGAACGGCTTTCCGAAGGTGAATTCATTTATAGTCACATTTATGAAACCTGGAACCTATCATTATCAATGCCTGATTTACCCAGAGATGAGAGGCACCATAACCGTAAAGCCTTTATCCTGAAATAATTGGGATACAATTAAAGTAGACACTTAGAATCCGAAAACATGCAGTGTCCGAATGCATCCAAACCCGGATTATTATCCTGAACGATACGTATCGGAAAAAGCGGTCTACAAATTATATCATTTGATGAGGTTAATTTAATGGTACAAATAACAATACCACTATGGGTAACCTTGGGGCTACAACTGATTCTGTAAATGCTGTTGTCCCTTGAGATCAATATGACACCAAAATTATAGGTACAACAGGACGGATAAAGTTAACGATTGCCTTTTTCATGACTACTTGGATTCCATTCCCGTACAAGCCCTAGAAAAATGAATGAAGAAAAAGACAAAACATAAATTAATTTGATATAGATATTCGATTCCAAATAATTAATGAGAAGAGAGTAAGGTCTTAATGAATCAGTTTAGAATCTGAAAGAAAATAGTACCGCAGTGGATATAAGAATTGGATACAACAAATAATGTGATGTAAGAGGAGACGAAGAAATACTTAAAGCCCTAATAGGAATTACATCAGTTCGTGAATACTCAGAGTCCATTATCCTCATTTTTAATATTAATGTTATTAGTTATTATAATAATATCAGCAGCTAGCTTTACTAGGTCTTCAGCTCAGAAGCAAATCACACTTTCGTCGATTCTTGAGGATCAAGGCGACCCAGAGAGGTGGAAATCACTAATTGTACCAGCTATGAAGGAGCTAAGACATAGACATCCAAATTTGGATATTCAAATGAACTATACAACATATCCTTATAATGAGATGAGGGAGAAGCTGTTGTCAGCAGCTGATAACCATACCAATATTGATCTAATCAGCGTTGACCAGATCTGGCTGGGAGAATTTGCAGAAAAGGGATTTTTAACTGATCTTACGAACTATACGAAAACCTGGGGAAGAGGAAATGATTGGTATGAAGCAAACTGGGATGGTGGTTTTTACAATGATACCGTATATGGTATTTGGGCATGGACAGATATCAGGGGTTTATGGTACTGGAAAGACATGCTGCACAAGGCAGGTGTAGATCCTAACTCTTTAAGAACATGGGATGGATATATCGATGGTGCAAAGAAACTAAATATTATACTAAGACCCGAGGGAATAGACGGAATGTATCTTGTGGCTGCTAGCCATTCTCCTGACATGTGGTATCCTTACTTATGGATGTTGGGAGAAGACATCATTGGGCAGAAGTCTGGACATCCGACAAAGGGTAATTATTGGTTTCCCACTTATAATAGTTCACAGGGAGTTAGAGCATTGGAATTTCTTAAAGAACAAGTTATTAACGGGATAAAACCTCAGGAAGATGCTCTTCACCAAGCTCAGGACTTTGTAAATCGAAAATTTGCAGTGTCACTGGATGGCTCTTGGGTCCCAGGCGAGTTTCCACCAGAAGAGCAAAAGCATCTTGAAGAGAAAGTAGGCTTTCTACCCATGTTCCCTATTTCTAATGAGACAAATTATAATGCGACATTGATGGGTGGTTGGGAGCTGAGCATTCCGACGACATCAAGAAATAAAGACCTCGCATGGGAGCTAATTACAATAATGCTAGAACCGAAATTTCTGTCACCATGGATATCAAAATGTGGTTACTTGCCTACCCAGTCGGTCATTGGTGAGGCATTTAGAGCGAATTCATCTTTCTCCTCATTCCCATACTACGACGAAATGATAGGCATGATACCATCTGGATATGTAAGACCAAATATTCCAGAATACTCCCTTATTGCTCAAGATATACATGAGGCGATAAACCGTGTCGTGTTCGAAGGAAAGGACGTTAATCAGGCCTTGCAAGAAGCTGCTTTCAAGTCCGCAAAGAGTCTTGGATGGTGAGATCTAATATTTAGTAAATACACCTTATTACTCCTTGCATTTGGTTCATTTTTAAAACGATGCTCATCCAACCAATCACGCACATATGGAAATGAGCTTTTTGAGAGGATGGGACCAGTTCCTGTTTTTGCTTCATGAGGAATTTATCCTTCAGCATATTTTTCCCTTATCCTCGTTCTTTAAGACTCAATTTGTTGTCCAATGCATTATCACATATCTCTCCCATGAACTCTAATCTGGGAATCAGATTATCCAATAGGGGCTTGGTAACTATCTTGCAGCCGTCCTTTTCCATGTAACAATCCGAGATCAAGGTATACCCATTTTTCAACACATTCTGAACAATATTTTTCCTTTAACTTAGCTCCCTCTATCTGAAAATATGCCGTATATGCAGCAGTCTGACCACAAATAATACATGTTCTTTTTCTCTCGCTGTATGTCTCCTTCCTAATATTCCAAAAGGTGCGGGTATCTTTCATGTATGGTATGATTTTAACTTGTCTTTGTTCTTCTGGGATAGGAGCTGGCAACCGTTCTATTTTTATGGCTTTTCTCTTTATTATTTCGTATTTGTAATTGCGCTTAAGTCTCAATTACCATTTAATTACTTCTTAAGGTAACTTAACTTAGCTTAACTTAGTTAAGTAAGTTGCCGTGTTATCTCAAGATAGAGGAGCCACATCTCTTATTCTCTTTCGTTCCTCATCGTCAAATTCTTCTTTGTCAAATTTCTTTAATTCCAGGTATCCTATCCTATTTCAGGTTTGGCTATCTGGTGTGTCTTCAGTCTCTTTGGATGAACGTATCTAGTTGCGTCATAATAACTTTTAAATCATTAAATTTTAAACCTTGGATATGTTACCAATTATAGTATATCAATAGTATCAATATTTTATTCGGGTTCGGTGGGAACCATGTGGAATTCTACACTCTTACCACCAAAGCCATTATAAAATTTATTTTTTTTAGCAGATCTATTGTAAATATTTATATGCAGATATGATATTTGCGTTAGTCACAATAAACACTTCCACCCTAGTTACCAAGTTTGAATATACATCACAAGAAATTTTTACGTTATATGTAATTTAGAATATCGATATTCTCGCTTGAACTCATCAGATTCTCTGATAGTGAAGGAGTGAAAAGTATTTATGTTTCACCTTAAAAGCCTTATTAGTTGATAAATCGTTTATTTTTATTTTTTACAGTTTTACTCTTTTTGTCCGTATTCTCTATGATTAGCCCATTATCTGTTAGATATTCTTCTGAACCAATTTTACTTACAGTGTATGCTAATGGTGAAGGTGAAGGTGGTGACGAAGGTGAACAGGGTGACGATGAAGGTGGTGGTCATGGCCGTCGAGGTGGAGACCATGACGATCAAGGTGGAGACCATGATGATGAGGGTGATGATGAAGGTGAGCGTCACTTTAGAAAATTTTTCAATTTTAAGCAATTAGAGCGCGATGATGAACATAAAAAAGAGAGCAAGAAGGAAAGTGCTGAACCTAAACCAAAAACTTATGATGGTTATAATTTTGTAAAAGATGGTGATAAGAAACGTAAGGAGTTTAATTTTGCCGCTGTGGGTGATTTTGGATGTTCAAAAAATACCAAAAAAACTATCAATAACATTGAAGACAAAAAACCTGAATTAGTCTTACCTTTAGGAGACCTTTCATATCAAAGTACTGCAGATTGTTGGTTTGATGTAATGTCACCACTTAAAAGTAAAATCATGATTACTTTAGGATTTCATGAAGTGAACGATGGAAAATCTAAGATGAACCAGTATATCAATAGTTTTGATTTGGACAAACACTACAATTCTTTTGATTACAGGCATGTACATTTTGTTAATATGGCTTCAGAATCTAAATTTGAGGAAGGTTCTGCACAGTACAAGTTTATAAATGAAGATTTGAAAAAAGCATCTGAAAACAAAGACATAGATTGGATAGTAGTAACCACTTATGGACCATTTTACACATCGCCGTCAACACATAAGGCTGAAAAAGTTCTTAGGGATATCTATCACCCTATATTTGAAAAATATAAAGTCGATTTAGTATTGCAGGCACATAACCACAACTACCAGAGAACATACCCAATATCATATAATTCAGCAGGTGATAGTTCAGAGCCTATTGTGACTAAGCAAAATACTACAGGTTATAATAATATCACAGATGGGACCGTTTTCGCTCTAGTCGGAACTGGCGGAGAGAGTTTCTATCCGCTTGCTAGTCAAGCACCTTACGTGGCGAGCCAATTTGGTAAGTTTGGATTTTTAGATATAGATATCAGTAATGGAAATCCCCACACTAAATTGACTGGAACTTTTTATGATAATAAGGGTGATGCCATATTGGATCAATTTACAATTGAAAAGGAAATAAAAAATACAGATGTAGATATCGTACCAGACCCTCTAAGTGCTTCACATGGTTCACATGCTTCACAAGATTCAAATCCAAATCGTGATTATCTCCCTTCCTGTAATTATTGTGACAAATAGTTTGATGGTCTCGGAAAAGACGCCTATCAAAAACACGTATTGAAGTCACATCCAAAAATGCCGTGTTATCCAGGATTAGCGGATATCGAAAAATATGGATTAAAGCCTCAAGGCAGGGAATGGGAAGGTTAAAGTTTAAACTAAGAATTTTTTGCATCTACATAGAAACAGAAACTGGACTCGCCTATTGTATTCCCTCATCGATTGGTACATCATTCTCAATTGGTAATTCATTTAACACATTGCAGATGTCCTAATTCATATACAGATTCTTTTACCATCCTTTCGTTATCCTCGCACCATGTGAGATTTTTTTTTGCTT
>Ga0209858_1000159_pt1 | contig 5556 bp, 6 predicted proteins | sample GWRWN3_50_60_FD_187231 | JGI IMG/M metagenome (GOLD analysis project Ga0209858, IMG submission 187231) | Riverbed sediment microbial communities from areas with no vegetation in Columbia River, Washington, USA - GW-RW N3_50_60 (SPAdes)... | ecosystem: Environmental > Aquatic > Freshwater > River >... | reverse complement strand
TCTCATTTCCGATTCCCTTGTTGTTAGGAATAGCGCCACAAAAAATTGCTAGTCCATTCTCTGGGGTTTCTTTGAATAATTTAAGATGCTCTACAGTCTTACTCAGTGCATCCTGTACATGAGTTCTTGTTAAATCAGATTTGATATTAGAGGCAGTTCCAGACTCGTTCCTAAGTTGGCCTATTACTTCAAAAACTGGTCTTCGTGGAGGAATATACACTGTAACTAACTCCGTGCCATGACCAGTAATATTTGATAGCTGATTTAACACCTTGGTTAGTTTGTATCTCTTCACAGAATCCCACTTTTTGATCTGGGTGTCTTGACTCATTTCTAATAGTATGTCATCTTTAAGTCTATATAATATAAGGTTAAGGCTATCATTTTATTTAATTTATTATCTTCTTGCAACGTGTACTATTACTATAAAAATATGATATCGGAATAAATAATCAATAAATGCTTCCGAGAATTGATTACATTAAGCAAGGACGTATAAGATTGGGATTGACCCAACGCGAGTTGGCATCACTGTCTGGGATTAGCACATCCATGATAAATCAAATTGAATCTGGACGATGCAAACCGAGTTATGACACGGCCAAAAAAATATTTGAGGTGCTTAGTTCTCAGGAAGGAAAAACATCATTGAAAGCAGGAGACATATGTAGCCAAGTGATTTCAATCCAGAAAGATGAAAAATTGGAGGTCGCAATTGAAAAGATGATGAAAAATTCAATTAGTCAAATTCCGGTTTTTGACTATTCTAAAATTGTAGGACTTGTAAGCGAAGATATCCTTGCCAGGAAGGTACTGGATGATAAGAAAAACATTCACCAAGTACCTATATTTCAGGTTATGGAACCACCTCCCCCAATAGTTGATATTGCTACGCCTGCCAAAGCACTCATTCCGCTTGTAAGATTTGCCAAATGTGTACTTGTAAGTCATAAGGGAGAAGTTACTGGAATTATAACAATAAGTGATACTTTGAAAATGGCAGAATAGTATCTAGAGCTAATCTCTCAAGTTCTCCAATCCAACGCAACAGTCTGCACTTTTTATACAATTTTCACAAATATTTACTGCACTTTCAGACGGTAATGTATCTTCACATAAAGCGCATTTCTTTTTAGACGGGAGATCCATTGTATGGATAATACTGCAGTAAGTGATATATATTTTAGGCATTTGCATATTTCAATTACTTCTAGCAGCTAATTAACAAAAGAATGAGTTAGTCATTTCAATTGCCAAATTTTCATTCTAAATTTTCTTTTTTTCCTAGTGTCGTCAACTATCCACTTTGTAACCAATATCAATCCAAATACTGGAAAGCTACCAATAAACAAATATGGAAACATGGCCAGAAAGATTGATGGATGAAATATATCCATATATCGGATATTTTACAATGGCAGTATATAATTCTGTGGCCTCAAGGATTTCCCAAAAGATACTGGTAATTATTAGATTAATAGAATTAACGTTGCCACTAAATTATTTTATTTTTCAGCATCGATAAGATCTGTAGCAATAAAACATAATTTATTTTGATGTGTACTGGTCTGAATCTACTATCAATGTATAATCTTTGATCTTGGATGATTGTAGTTTATCATCCATTACTATTGTAAAACTTGCTGCAGAATTTGATGTTATATTAGCAGGCTCAGCAATTGCGCTTGATAGACCAATTATTTTACCATTATTGTCAAAAAAAGATGCAATCGCAAGAACATTTGTTGCAGTTTCGTTTCCCATATTTGAAATTCGCCCACTAACATAATAATATCCAAATATATCAGGCCGGGATTTTGACGATATTATATTCACGCTATCGGCCTTATGACTTCCGGATTTACTTGTAAAATTTAATGAATAATCAAAAAATTGTTTGGATTTATCTTTATCCAAAAATATTATTTCAAAAGGGGATACTTGCCCGGTATTTAAGGATCTTGCCGTGACAATTCCACTTCCATTACCTATATTTTGTCCTTTTTTATCATAAAAGTTGGCATAAACTGCAATACCGTATTGAGATTCAGGTGAAATATTTTTTATTTCACCAAATAAATGAATAAAGCCACTTTCATCAATTATTGTATTTGTTTGTAAAATCTTGAAATTTTCGATTGAGTAGCCTGAATTATTTATTAGTAATAGCAATGTACCAATTAAAATCAATACTGTTTTTGGTATTGATAGATTACAAAGATATGAATTAAAATATCTTATCATTGGGAAACATCTCAAAAATATTGACATATAGACGGAATATATTTTTGTCTCCTAGGAGATGCATTTCTAATAAAGACTAATGGTTCTTGGATAGAAAATCAGAATATACCTTTTCATACTGATATGCAAGAGACAAATTATCTGTTGAGAGTTGATCTTCACTTCTATTTCCGGTCATCAAATATTTCTTGAAATGTTCATAGCTAGCAGCTTCTGATTCCAACGATCTAATAAATGAACTTTTGATATTTTCATGCCCATTTGGAACTTTCAAATTTTTTGCTTCATTTTCAAGTGCTTCAAACTGAGATAAATATCCGTCAGTAATAGTAACCATTGTCAAATTGTCATGTGTTTTCAAATTCCATTTTCCAACTTCTTCCTGGTATTTTCTTGTCAGTTCTTGTGATTTTGATACCAAGACGCTTAGTGATTCGCCAAAAATTTGAATATTACTTATTACTCTTAAAAGGATTAAAAAATATTGCTAAAGTTATTGATACAACTATCAAAGCAGATATTATACTTGCCAAGAATATTTTCTTGTTTTTCAATTATGATTTACTCAATATTTTGAATAATTTGTCAGATAATAGTTTATCAAATCATCAGGTGACCACCCTGAGCAAAATCAAATATAATTTAATAAATGCGGAGTTAGGTTTGAAAAATCGTCTTTCCAAATATTTTCACTTTTTATCGAATTCAATATTTTCCTTTTTTTTCCACGAAGTATACCTATTATGGTCAGTTAGCTCAACGTCATATAATTCAAAGATTTTGTGTCTCAAGTCATCTGCATCTTGAAATTTTTTCTCAGTCCTAAGCTTATTTCTCAAGTCAATCATTTTCTCAATTTCTATTTTCGAATCATTATCAATCTCTACTATCTTCAAACCCATCATATTCATCATGGTATTTACCAGAGGTAACGCTCTAGTTGACATTGCCATTGTCAATTTTTCAGATGAGCTTAAATTGTTAATATATGAAATTAGTTTCATAAAAGAAGTTAATGCTGACGAAGTATTGAGATTACTCTCTAAAGACGACATAAAATCATTCAAGTAATTATTACATTTTGTTTCAAATTCGTCAATATCTGTAGTCACATTTCTTGTTGTTCTGAGTTCGTAGATACAGTGCTCTATCTGTCTCCACCTCTGCAATGATTCATACAAAATTTCATCATTGTAGTCCATTGGTTTTGAATATTGAGAAGAGATAAGGTATAGTCTAAGGGTATTAGCTCCCCATTTTTTAAGAGCATTTTTGAGTAGAATCATATTTCTGAGAGATTTTGACATTTTTTCAGTGTTAATTGTAATCATACCCACATGCATCCATATATCAGCAAGTTTTTTTTCGTTGAATGATTCAGATTGTGCAATTTCATTTTCGTGGTGTGGAAATATGAGATCAGTACCACCACCGTGAATTTCTATTTCATTGCCAAGGAACTTTGATACCATAACAGAACATTCAATATGCCAACCTGGTCTTCCTTTTTCCCAAGGACTATCCCATGAGGGAGTCTCAGAGGAAAATTTCCACAGCGCAAAATCTAATGGATCTTCTTTCAAGGAATCAATTTCAATTCTTGAACCTTCTTCAAGTTCATTGATTTGTTTCTTTGATAGTTTACCATAATTTGGAAATGCTCGCACTCTAAAATATATCCCGTTTAAAGTAGTATAAGTATAATTTTTTTCTTTCAATATTTTAATTGCTCTTATTATCTCAGTAATGTGTTCAGCAGCTTTAGGATAAAAATCGGCCCTCAGGACATTTAGTTTGGTAAAATCTTCAAAATAATTGGAGATATATTTGGAAGCAATTTCTTCAGGTCTCTTTCCTTCCAACTTTGCTCTATTTATTATTTTATCATCAACATCCGTAAAATTTTGTACATATGTTAAATCATAACCTTTGTAGATTAAATATCGTCGCAATACATCAAAAATTACTATTGTTCTTGCATGTCCTATATGACAATCATCATATACGGTGATACCACAAACATAGATTCTAATCTTATTATCTTTTTTTGGTCTAATCTCTTCAAGAGTATCAGAAAGTCTATTATATATTTTCAAATTAGAACTAAAAACAATTTATGAAAGCAAGGTGATAGTTAACTCAAACATCTATGTAGATATCTCTTCCCTTTAAATCAATTTTATACGTTTTTAATTTTACTCCCTCAAGATAATCCAATAGTTCGCCTGTACGTACATTATAGTGCCATGAATGCAACGGGCATTCTACCACTTCCCCATCCACTTTACCAGGCGCAAGTGAACCATCTTGATGTCTGCACAATGCCTCTATTGCAAAAAATTTACCTTTCATTCGGAAAATGGCGATTCTATTCCCACTTAAATTTACTTCCTTCCCAGTTTTTTTGTCGAACTCTTCAATACCTGCAGCACGCATCCAAGTCATAACTATTTTTTTAAGTTTTAATCTCTTATAAAATATTATGGATGAACTACGAGATAGCAATTCAAATTCTTTCTTGTATTTTCAACATTATTTTCAATTCTTCTTGAGCTATATCATCGCTAAATTCGTTATTAACCATAAAATTTTCACTATAATTAATAAAAATAAATTTTAGCTGAATATAGGAGCGTTTAATCTAATATTGTATCAGTATGATTTTGCATATTTTTTTTGTATCGCTGTCAATTTATCAATACTTATTCCAAGATGCTTTAGGGATAATTTTGCTACATTAGAGTCTATATTTTTGGGGACTGAGTAAACTTTCTTTTGCATTCTTTTATAATTTCTAAAAATATGTATTATAGAGAGGAGTTGATTTGCGAATGACATTGCCATTACTTCAGGAGGATTGCCCTCAGCCCCTACTAAATTAACAACTCTACCGCTTGACAGCAGGAAAATTTTTCTGCCATAAATGTGAAAACAGTCCAAATATGGTCTAATTGAATATCTCTTTTTTGAATTTAAAATTAACTTTTCAACCTCTATTTCATTGTCAAAATGGCCTGCATTTGCAAGTATTACCCCATTCTTCATTTTTTTAAAATGTTCATTTCTAACTACATTTTTTTGTCCAGTACATGTGATAAAAATATCTGCCTTGTCCACCACCTGATTAATTTTTTTTACCGGATAACCATCCATATATGCTTCAAGGGCTCTTATAGGATCAACCTCAAGAACAGTAACAATAGCTCCCATGCCCCTTGCTCTAGAGGCTACTCCTTTTCCTACATATCCATATCCGCATACAACTATTTGTTTACCCGCGATAAGAATATTTGTCAATTTAATGATACCGCT
>Ga0209858_1000156_pt1 | contig 5720 bp, 5 predicted proteins | sample GWRWN3_50_60_FD_187231 | JGI IMG/M metagenome (GOLD analysis project Ga0209858, IMG submission 187231) | Riverbed sediment microbial communities from areas with no vegetation in Columbia River, Washington, USA - GW-RW N3_50_60 (SPAdes)... | ecosystem: Environmental > Aquatic > Freshwater > River >... | reverse complement strand
CGCCATAGTAGCGAGGAAACCGACGAACAACGCGGAGCAATCCGCTGCGGAGCCGGTGGAGCCAAGGGCGGAGGCCGAGGGGAATGCGAGCCAGCAAAGCACGTGCCGGGCGCAGGACCGGGAAGGCGTGTCACAGGCGCTGGAACGCATACGGCGAGCAGCAAGGCAAAGGAAGAAGGAGAAGTTCACTGCGCTCTTCCACCATCTCAGCACGGACCTCCTTAAGAACGCGTTTGATGAACTCAAGGAGGACGCCGCCGCTGGCGTGGATGGCCTGACATGGAAGGAGTACGATGCCGACCTCGCGCGCAATCTCGAGGCTCTGCATGCGCGGCTCCACCGGGGAGCGTACCGGGCGCTGCCAAGCCGGCGAGTGTACATACCAAAGCCGGATGGCCGACAGCGCCCGCTCGCGGTTGCTGCTCTCGAAGACAAGATTGTCCAGAGGGCGACGGTCGCGGTGCTGAACGCGATCTACGAGGAAGACTTTCTCGGGTTCTCGTACGGATTCCGGCCAGGACGCGGCACGCATGATGCGCTGGATGCGCTCTGCGTCGGGATCAACAGCAAGAAAGTGAACTTTATTCTGGACGCCGATATCCAATCGTTCTTGGATCCTGTCTCATACTGCCCTCTGGTTCATGAAGTTCATGCGAACAGCTTGCCTTGCCGGGCTATCACCTTGATGCGGAGTCCTTTTTGCCGGCCGCGCGTGACATGGACGGCTTTGAGCTCGCCGCGCTTGACACGCTGCAACACGGTCTGACGCGACACCCCGAGTGCGCGGATGGCCTCGCGCATTGGCAGGAAGCCTTCGGCGGCCTCGGCGTTGAAGCGCGTCTTCAGCTCGTCGGTGAGGCGGATGCGCCAGGGCGCGCCGGGTGTGATCTGCTCGCCCGCGATGATGCCGTCGTTGAGCAGGCGATGGATTGTCGACGGCGCGACGCCGAGGGCGATCGCGGTGCGCTTGATGGTCATGAGCTCACCTTCGGCGGCTTCGGCCTTCGGGACGAAGCATGGGATCTTCCAGTAGGTACGCAGGTGGGCCACGCGGTTGCCCTCGAAGCGGTGGCCTTTTGCAGTTCTACGCCCCTGTCTGTTGAGGATGCCGGCGATCACGGTGTCGGGATAGTGCACGGCCAGTCGGCGCACGAGCGCGACCGTGTCCTCATCCGTGCGCACCGTGGCTTGGCGCTTGCGTGGCAGGGCCAAGTCGATCTCGGTCAGTGCGCCGCCTTTCCAGCGCAGCGTGAGATGGGCCGTCGCGGACTTATCGCGCTCGACCGTGACGATCACCTCCTCGATCAGCGTGCCAAGCAGCTCCTTCCTGTCGCGCGGTGTGGTGATGGCCGCCGTCCAGACCGTCGCGAGGTCAGGACCGAGCGTACCGATACGGCTGCGCTCCTCGCTCGAGAGCACGCGCGGGCGCTCATTCTCGCGACGTGCGAGTTCTGCCTTCGCCGCCTCGAGCGCATTGAGGCTCTCCTCCCATGCACGCTCGAGACCACGCGCGACGAGTCGGTTGTCGGGATCGACGGCGCGATAGCGACGCTCGGCGAGGCTTGCCGCATAGCTCGCCCGCTCGACGCCGAGCCGCCATTGCTTGAGCGCGGCCTCGCGATCCATCTCGAGCTGCTCGGCGGCAGCCAGCGTCGCTGCGATCTTTACCGGCTCGAGCGCTGCAATGAATGCGCCAGCTACGGCTTCGTCGATCTGCACGCCACCGATGTTGAGGCAATAGCTGCCGCGCCCCTCGACGAGATGCTCGCCGGAACAGTGATATCCGGACGTCGAGTTGCGACCGCTGTAATGTGTGCGCAGACGGCGGCCGCAATGCCCGCAGCTGGCGAGGCCCTGCAGAAGTGCGCTGCCTTCTCTCACGGCGCCGCCTGCCTTGTGCGGCCCCGGTCGCGTGTTGCGTGCGATGCGCTGCTGGTTGGCCTCATAGGTCTGCCAGTCGATGTAACCTCGATGATGATCTTTGATCAGCACCTGCCATTGATCGCGCGGCAGATGCTTGATTCGTTTGCGCCGAGAGCCGGAAGGCTCGAGCGTCATCTCCGTTCGCGTCTTGCCATAGACGTAGGCGCCCGCATAGACGGGGTTACTCAAGACCTGGTGGATGGCGTGGTAGCTCGCCTCGACCCAACGGATCTCGGCGTGTGCGCTCATTTGCAGCGGAAGCTGTAGACCTTGGTCGCGGAACCACAGCCACACGCGGCGCGCCGAGCCGGTTTCTGCGAAGCGGGCGAAGATGGTACGGATCGCAGTAACGACGGCCTCGTCGGGATGAAGCAGAACCTCGCCGTCGGCCTCACCCCACACGAAGCCCACGGGCAAGCCACGCCGCAGCTCGCCACGTGCAGCCTTATTGCGAATGCCGCCGTTGAGGCGGGCACGCAGCACATGCAGCTCGGCCTCGCTCATCGTCCCCTTCAACCCGAGCAGCAAACGGTCGTTGAACAACGCCGGATGATAGATGCCGTCGGCATCTCCGATCAACGTGTCGGTGAGGCCGGCAAGATCGATGAGGCGGTGCCAATCGGCGTTATTGCGCGCAAGCCGCGACACCTCGAGACCGAGCACAAGACCAACGCGGGCGAGTGCAACCTCGGCGGTGAGGCGCGAAAATCCGGAACGCGCGACGGAGCCCGAGCCGGAAAGGCCGAGATCCTCATCGATGACGAGAATGCGATCCTCGGGCCAGCCGAGTTCGCGTGCCTTGCCGGCAAGCGCATACTGGCGCTCCGTCGATTCGCGATTGTGCTCGACTTGCGCAGCGCTCGATTGACGAAGATAGACGATCGCCTGACGCGAGAGATGCACTGCCGTGATCTTGGCGCGCTCATTCATTGCCCGTCTCCTTCGCCGGAGCGTCCACCAGCATGCGGGCGATGAGGCGCGCCAGCACGCCGCGCGCGGCGATCCGGGCCGCCTCGTCGAGTTGCTCCCAGGCGGCCGGTGGCGGGCTGGTCGGAGCAGGGCTCGACGGCGGCTCCGGAAGGTTTAGGAACGCCAAATTCAGCTGCATGGCTGCTCTCCACGTGTGGCGCCGACTCGACGTGCCGGCTCAGGAGAGCGTCGATGACCTTGCCAAGCTGGAGCAAATCACCGAGCTTGCCGAGAGAGGATGTGTCGTCGATATCGTCGCTCAGCGATGCGTTGACGTCGGCATCGCGCCAGTCGGTCCATGCGGCCGGAATGAGCGATCGGCTGCCGTTCGGCAGGATGACCAGCACGAGCAACACGCCGCGTCGCTTGATGCTGCTGATCACCGCCAGCGTCTGGCCCTCGAACGCGTGGCGCTTGCGGATAACGGTTACCTGATCCGGGACATCGCGGAGATGGGTAGTCTGTCGTGTCTTCCTTTGACGAAGTCGGCCAGGAATGGACGATTCGTTTTCTGAAGCATCGGATCGGCGATCCGCGCATCATCCGCTTGATCCAGAGATGGTTGAAGGCGGGCGTACTCGAAGACGGTGTCGTGACCATCAGTGACAAGGGGACTGGGCAAGGTTCGGCGATATCGCCGCTGCTTGCCAATATCTACCTGCACTATGTTCTCGATCTCTGGGCCGAACGCTGGCGACGGCATGAGGCCACGGGCGACATGATCATCGTGCGCTATGCCGACGATATCATCGTTGGTTTTCAGCACGAGGCTGACGCTCGACGTTTCCTGAACGCGATGCGCGATCGGTTGAAGGAGTTTTCGCTGTCACTGCATCCGGAGAAGACCCGACTGATTGAGTTTGGCCGCGATGCTGCGGCTAATCGCAAGAGGCTCGGCCTTAGAAAACCGGAGACCTTCAACTTTCTGGGCTTCACCTTCATTTGCGGTAAAACTCGTCAGGGCAAGTTCCTGATCAAAAGGAAGACCCGGCGCGACCGCATGAGGGCGAAGCTTCAGGAGATCAAAGGGGAGTTGCGGCGGCGAATGCACCAGCCAATTCCTGTCCAAGGGAAATGGCTTGCGCAAGTCGTCATGGGCTATTTCAGGTACCATGCAGTGCCGACCAACGGCCGCGCACTCACGGCCTTCCGCCTCCAGGTCACTATCCTATGGCGGCGCGCGCTGAAGCGGCGCAGCCAGAAGGACGGCATGACATGGGATCGGATCACAAAGCTCGTCGATGCTTGGCTCCCAAAGCCACGAATCCTACACCCCTGGCCCGACAAACGCTTCGCCGTCAAACACTCAAGGTGGGAGCCGAGTGCCCGAATTGGGCTCGCTCGGATCTGTGCGGGGGGCGCCTAGCAATGGGCGTCCCTTGTACGTTGCCAGGTGTCCGGCAGGGTGATCGTATCTGCCGAATAGCGAGGAAAGCGGTGAGCCTGCGACGTCCCTTTGGCGATCAAGCCCGAGCGGTAGATCCGGCCCCGCTTTTTCAAGCTCCGCTGTTTAGACCGGACGGTGTCTTAGGACGCGTTTTGGCGCAGATCCTGTGTACAAGGTCGATCGATGCGGGGCCATCGCTGGAAGGAATCGAAGAAAGAATCTGAGAATGATTGACACTGTACTGGGCATCGATGTTTCTAAGAACACACTCGACACTAGCTTCCTGGTTGGCGCGAAGCCGCGCTCCAAGAGCTTCGTCAATTCGCCCGCTGGATGGCGTAACTTGATTGCCTGGCTGGCCGAGCACGAGATACGACAGGTCCACGCTTGTCTGGAGGCAACGGGGCGTTACAGCCTGGGCATCGCGCTTGCACTCCATGAGGCAGGACACGTCGTGAGCGTCGTCAATCCCGCCCAGATCCGCGACTTTACGCGTAGCAAGTTGGGGCGCAACAAGACCGATCAGGTCGACGCCGCCAACATTCGAGAATACGCTGAACTTTTTAAACCCCGCCCCTGGACGCCACCTTCGCCGGCAATGCGGCGGTTGCGCGAACTCCAGACGATCCGGGACGGCGCGGTCGCTGGCCTGACAGAATGGAAGAATCGCAGCGCCAGCAGCATGGCGGATGACATGGCACGGTCGCTGGCTGAGCGGACAATCCAGCATTTCACTTCCCAGCTTGCCGCGGTCAACCAAGCCATTGCGGAGATAATCGACAACGACCCGGACCTTTGCGCCAAACGCGACTTGTTAATCAGCATCAGCGGCGTGGGAGAAACCCTGGCCGGCATCGTGCTGGCCGAATTGCCGGAGCCCGATGTTCTCGGCTCGAGCGCCGCGGTGGCTGCTTACGCGGGCTTGAACCCGCAGCAGTATCGATCGGGAACCTCGATCAACCGGCCTGCACGTATATCCAAAATTGGCAATGCTGTGCTCCGAGCCGCCCTGTACATGCCAGCGTTGTCGGCGATGCGTTACAATCCTGTCGTCGCTGCTCTCGTCAACCGGCTCAAGGAGCAAGGGCGCCTCAAAGGAAAGCAGATCGTGATCGCCGCTATGCGAAAGTTGCTGGTCCTTTGCTTCGGTGTGCTGAAGACCGGCAGGGAATTCGATCCGGCGATCGCGATGGGTAAATGACCCGGCGCGCTGCGCGTCACAGCTTGGCGTCGATCGCATGGTGAGCATAAGTTGGAGCGGGGAGCCGGCGGTCAAGCCCCCCGCCCATCAGGGGCGCGCGTCAGCGCGCGGGCTTGAGGGCCGGCTCACGCTCCAACACCCTCACGCCAGCGATCAAACCGGCGGGAAATCACGTTGCCGGGCTTCTTTTTCTCTTGCCATCAAACACGGTATCTACCGCGATTCGGGCGCGCCAGATAA
>Ga0209858_1000152_pt1 | contig 5777 bp, 9 predicted proteins | sample GWRWN3_50_60_FD_187231 | JGI IMG/M metagenome (GOLD analysis project Ga0209858, IMG submission 187231) | Riverbed sediment microbial communities from areas with no vegetation in Columbia River, Washington, USA - GW-RW N3_50_60 (SPAdes)... | ecosystem: Environmental > Aquatic > Freshwater > River >... | reverse complement strand
GAGGCTACAGGAATAACGATAGAGAAATGTACATTATTATGTAATAGAGCAAGAGAAATATTAGAAGACAATGGTGTTTTTGATAAGCCATTTATTACTGCAAATCAAATTTATGAAAAGAGAAAATCAGAATATCGTATTGCCACAGGTTCAATAAATTTAGATGAATTATTAGGTGGTGGAATAGAAACAAGGGCAATTACTGAACTATATGGAGAATACGGCACAGGAAAAACCCAGATCTGTCATACGCTATGTGTTACTGTTCAACAAAATGAAAGTGAAGATAATTTATCTAGAGCATTGTATGTTGATACAGAAAACACCTTTAGACCAGAAAGAATCGCATCTATTGCCACTGCGAGAAAATTTGATCCTAATAGAGCACTTGAAAATATTATTGTTGCAAAAGCGTACAATAGCGCTCACCAAGAAGTGATTATTCAGGAATCTCCGAATATTATCAGTTTGTACAACATAAAGATAATGATTGTTGATTCGATTGTATCTCACTATAGAGCTGAATTTCTTGGTAGATCTTTCCTGTCAGAAAGACAACAAAGAATTAACAGATTGTTACACATTCTCCTAAGGATTGGTGAAACCTGCAAAATAGCGGTAGTGATAACTAATCAAATACAGTCCTCACCAGATGCAATATTTGGTGATCCTCATAAAGCCACTGGTGGAAACGTCATGGCCCATACTAGTACTTACCGTCTATATCTAAAAAAAGCTGGCAAAAATCGAATAGCAAGAATGGTCGATAGTCCATATCATTCAGAAAGAGAGATACTATTTACACTCAATGAACAAGGAATTGGAGATCCTCAAAAATAATAGATTAACAAGTGAATTATGAAAAAATAGAGGTTCTTGGCCTACTTCTAACCATGTTTCGCAGTTTCCAACAAAAAGTCAAGATTACTAGATAATATTAAATTATAGAGAAACATCATAATGCAATATGCCAAAATCTCACGGTATTAGAAGGAAATCCAGACATATTTTAACTAAGGGTAATATGTCAAGGGGACTTTCACATTTACTTATTGATTATTCAGTCGGTGATAAAGTTGTGGTAGTCATAGATCCAAGAGAACATAAAACAACTCCACATAGAAGGTTTCAAGGAAGGGTTGGATATATTAAAGATATTGGGAGAAGAATTGTAAAGGTGAGAATACTAGTTGGTGACAAACAAAAGTTGTTGCAAACTAAATTCAACCATATCCGCCCCATAAAATAGAAGGTATTGCATATTGAAAATCACAAAAAAAGAAATGATTACGCTCCCGGATGTTAAGGAGATATTGGAAACGAAGAAAGTTGATGAAATGGATCAAATTCAGAGATGGACCTATGATTATGTGAATAAATTCTCAAAAATATCTCAAAAGCAGGCACAAAAATTAGTTAGCGAATTAATAAGCCAATGTGGTCTTACTGAAGAAGAGGCAGTAGAAGTCGTGAATATATTACCCTCATCTTTGGAGGAAATAAGGGCTTTTACATTTGGTTGGAAGAAATTAATACTAACATCAACGTCGGAAAGCATATTACAAAAAATTACGTCAGTACATGAAACTTAAAAAGTACGCAGTATATATTTGCAGGTAATTGGAATCTACCAATCAAGATAATATTCATAGTAGACATACAAGTCATGATTATACTCTTCATAATCATAAGTTTGAAGAATATGCATATGTGTTAGACTACTCTCTTAGAGCAAAGTCTATCACAATAAGGGGCAGAGAGGGAATAATTATTCAAGCAATAGGGGAAAATCGTCTAACCTTATTAGAACTACTTGGCTCTCAAAACGCTAATTTTGAAATAGGCGAAAAAGTGTACATTGGAAAAGAAGGTAGAAACAAAATAATCAGTGTTCTTGGCAAATTACAATACAATTCAATATCACAATCTGCAAAGAACGATCTTCCTCCCATTGTTGAAAAGATAGTACTCTCAAATGAGGAACGATTTGTATCCTATATAAATAGCGCACAACCAATAACTCCTAGAATTCATTCGCTTGAATTGATACCAGGAATAGGAAAGACATACATGATGAGTATAATTACGGACAGAGAAAAGGAAAAATTTACTTCTTTTTCAGATATCCAATCAAGAATAGGGTTAAAAGATATACACAAACTAGTAACTAAAAGAATAATTGAAGAAATTGCTCGAGAAACTAGGATGACACTATTCGTTGGTAAATGACAATAGGACCCGTTTTGGTCAACACTCTCTTATAGATTACAGTACTATTTCCAAGATAATTGAGTCGTGTGAGGTTGGAAAAAAAGATACAGTGTTAGAATTTGGTACTGGAAATGGTTATTTAACGAGAGAGATATCAAAACTTGCTAAATTCGTATATTCCTTTGAGATAGATAAAGAATTGTATTCTAAAGCAAAAACATACCTTATGAACGTACAAAATATCAGGATTTTCAATGAAGATTTCTTTGCACACGATCCTTTTGTATTTGACTTTTTTTTGTCTAATATTCCATATGCCAAATCAAAAGAGATTATGAAGTGGTTATCATTACACGAATTTAGGGAAGCGGTGATAATGGTACAAAAAGAATTTTCAGAAAAACTCATTGCATATCCAGGATCCGCAAAGTATTCTGTCGTTACGGTTCTTACACAATACTGTTTTGATATTGAACCATTATTTGAGGTAAGTAAAGATTCCTTTTTACCTCCTCCCCAAATTCAATCCACAGTCATAAGGTTAAAAAGCAAAAAAAAGAAAATGAGTAGGGAAATTATTGCAAATCTAGAGTATCTTTTTAGTCACAGAAACAAGAACGTCGTGGCATTATTAAACAATAGACAATATGACAATAAAAGAATCGACGAATTAAATATAGAAACACTAGTAAAAATTTCTAATGTATTAAATTATAGAGAAAATTCTGGCAAATAAGTAACTCAAATCAAGTTATACAAATATAAATTTGATGGGACGATTTAACTTTATTGTATTTTCCATCTGATGACAGTATTTTCCTCGCAAATATTGTCAACCAATATCATGGCGTTATAGCACTAGAAATGGGTACCAGTAGTGGATACATCTTAAGAGAACTATCAAAGAATTTTAGTATTGTTGTAGGAACGGATATAGATTTCTATTCATTAAAACACATACTAAAGACGTCAAGAAATGAGAGACTGATATGTTGTGATGCGGCAACTGCTTTACGAAACATAAAATTTGATATGATTGTATTCAATCCACCATATCTGCCAAATACGAAAAATTATGTGGATAAGACTGTTGATGGAGGCCCTACAGGAATTGAACTTTCTATTCATCTTCTAATAAGCGCAATTGGTAAATTAACTAGTAACGGCAAAATCCTAATGTTGGTATCAAGCCTTTCAGATACTGAAAAATTAGATAGCTTCATAGAAAAAAATAATCTTACGTTGAAAAAGTTATGTGAGAAGGATCTATTTTATGAAACACTGAAAGTTATTGAACTATGTATATGAATCAATAACTTTCTATTTGATTTTTTTACTATACCCTGGTAAATAATTCCTAGATCTACCTGCAATCTCTTTTGCCATTTTACTTAAAGACGCTGAACCACCTAAATCGTAAGTGAGATATTTTCCCTCATTTATTATCTCTTCAGTTGCAGCAAAGATTGCGTTACATATATCATTTTCTCCAAGATATTTAGTCATCAAGGCACCCGACAGAATAGTAGCTACGGGATTAACTTTATCTGAACCGGCGTATTTTGGGGCGCTCCCGTGCGCAGGTTCAAACATTGCATAATTGTCTCCATAATTTCCGGAGTAAACGTTTCCAATAGATCCTACGTGCCCAGAAGCACATTCAGATACAATGTCCATAAATAAGTTGGTACTTAGCAAGATACTCTTGTTAAACCGTTCTGGATTCTTGACTAATTGTTGTGTCATATTATCTATATAATATTCCTCGACAACAATTTCATTGAATTCTGATTGAATGTTTTGCACAGCATTCCAAAAAATTCCGTCAGTTTCTTTTAAGATATTTCTTTTAGTAATAACATAAATTTTTTTAAACTTCATTTCATTTGCTGATTTAAATCCGTGTCTTACTACTTTTTCACAGCCTTTTTTAGTTATTTTTCTTACAGCTATAGCCGAGTCATCACCAATCTTAAATTCTATACCGGAATAAAGTCCCTCTGTTGCCTCTCTTACACAAATAAAATCCAGTTGATGTACGGAATTCTTGTATGTCTTTATTGGGCGAACATTAGCGAACAAGTTAAATTTTTGCCTAATGCTTACAGCCACACTCCTAGGTGCTGTGGAAGTCGGAATAGTTGTGGTTGGACCTTTAAAACAAGCATCAGAATTTTCCAGGAGGTTCCAAACTTCATCGGAAATATATGAATTACCACCGTTTTTTTTCCACCATTCTGATCCAGCATCACATGGAACTAATTTAATCTTAGAATTACATTCCTTCAGTACCTGGATCATTGCATCCACTAGCTCTGGTCCAGTCCCATCACCCTTAATAATTACTGCAGATTTACTCAATCCTTATCAAAAATGTTACTTTCTATTTATACCTATTTGGAGACCAGAGAAATTTTTCCAAGGAATGTATCACTTAGGGGCGGAGAATTTGTTAGATTACTAATTTTAACAAACTGGTTCTCAGAATAGTATGAATAGTCTATATTATAATCAGGCAGACTAATATTCTGATACATGTACTTTCCAGTTGTATTATCTACTACTTGGATTGTATTGTTATCTGAAGTATATATTTTCATGAAATCATCCAACGTAAGTTTCACCGGGCGAACAAATTGAACGTGAATTTCGTTACCTATACTGTCTGTATGAATAACTCTAAGGCATTCCTTTCCATTTTTACTTTTTCCAACAGTATCTGGTAATAATTTTTTCTGTCCATCAACATCCACTTCGATCTTGGGGTGAATATTGAATGTATCATGATGTGATTTGAGGCAAACATTAATTGGAGTCGGAGCTGGAAAGAAATGTATTATCAGGAGTCCAGAAAAAGTCGCAATACCAACGATAACTGGTGGTATTAAGAATTGTTTTTTCCCCATTTTTTTCCTTGGTTTGTCTTCTTTTATTCTTCTTTTAGGCACTCATTGCCACCCACATAGAAACCTAAAAAATGTACTTTAATATCTACATAACTTGATTAAACATATAAACAAAGAAAAGATTGGGTTTCAAATTCCTTTGGATCATATTTGCTTCTAGTTTCATTAATGCGAATGTTAGTTCTACTTTCTCTTTTATAATTTTAGAGCTCAGATCATTTTATACTAGAAATTTTAGCTAGAATTTCTAGGTTCAACGGTTAAATCAGGTTCAATTTCTGAGTTTGTCGGCGGTTCATCACTAACGAAATCACCGGGATTTGAACTTGACGTATGTGGGGATTCAGCTACATTTCTAATTAAACTTTTCATATTCTTATATCAAATTAATTATACATGAAAATACTATAACAGTTATTTTCTACTAGAACTTTCAATTATTGTTCAAATGTTCCAACCAAGGTTTGGTGCGGTTTACCTAAGAGGGACTTCATTCATAGCCTCTCCGGTTCCCAGTCCTAGGCCTATTCTTTGCGGATAAAGTACGTCCAGCGCAGCAAAAGCCTGTGCTATGATTTTAGGGTTTGCCATCTTCAAAAGCTAGAGTCATCACTGTTAAATTTCACGTTACACTGCTAGCAATATTTTTAAGGTTTGAAG
>Ga0209858_1000148_pt1 | contig 5850 bp, 5 predicted proteins | sample GWRWN3_50_60_FD_187231 | JGI IMG/M metagenome (GOLD analysis project Ga0209858, IMG submission 187231) | Riverbed sediment microbial communities from areas with no vegetation in Columbia River, Washington, USA - GW-RW N3_50_60 (SPAdes)... | ecosystem: Environmental > Aquatic > Freshwater > River >... | reverse complement strand
TGCCTATGCTCTAAACAATATTATTATTTATTTTGTTATTTTATTTTTTATATAAAACCCTAAGATAAGCGCGGGGAGTGGGATTCGAACCCTTCTATCATGGTCGCGGAGTCACACGTTAGAAGACTTGAAAACATGAATTAATCACATCGCTACTTTGAATGGAATCAAATCACACATCTAAATAAAAATCAATCATTTTAGAAGTAAAATTTGCTATCAAAGCAATCTGGTCGTCTGACTATTGTCTACAATGTTTATCTATGTTAATTAGAATAACCCTAGACCCAAGGAGTGGGCTTCGAAGCCTTTGATTATACTTGGGAGTCTAATCTTCGTAATGTGTGTGAAATATGGATATTCAAGGCCTAAAAATAAGATTGATAAACTTTAATCGTGTCAAAAAGATAGTATTTTATTTGAAAAAAAAGTCAGACTTATTAAATTTAAACACTTGTGTGCACTTTGGACAAGCTTCGGTACTATCTATAGCATTTGCTATCTTAAATGACTCTTCGCTTTCTTGAAATTGTGAAGCAAACTCATAGCCGCAATTCTTGCATTTAATCATCATTTTTGTCATACTAATTGGCTCTCCTCAAGGAGAAAGAGAAAGAAAAAAAAGGAGTGGAAGGGTTGACAGCGTTCTACTGAACTTATTATTTGATGCAGATTAGCAGAGCGCTACACAGTTCTTGTTGTTGTTATTTTTGCCCTTATTTTGATTGTGACTTCCAACGTGATTGCCGTTGATGTTCGCTAGGCTAGCCATTGCTTCTTGTATTGGGAACACATAGAAGGCAGCAACTGCTAACACCATTGCCAGTAACAGAAATGTTCCTATTTTGGCCTGTTGTGTTGACATGCTTATTATTAGTGTTCGAGTCAAATAAGTCCTACGAGAACTATGGTGCACTATGGCTAACAACAAATAACAATGTTGAACTATGTTCAACGAAGGTTAATTGTAATGACTCACCCAATTTCAAATGAAAAATTAAGTATGTTCGGTGTTACATTTCTAATTTTGACTGGATTCTTGATTATTGGCTCTATTAATCCTTTTAGAAGCTCACTAAAAAAGATTGAATAGTTCATGCTTATATCATGATTAACAGTGAAACAATGGCTTTTATTATCGATTTTATGCTGATAAGCTTGAAACCTACTGAACAATATTTCTAAAAATTCAATAAGAGTATAAATCGTTACATCACCAAAAAAATAAGCTATATATTCCCGGGCTCTCGTTGAACCAAATTCTTTAGCATCCTCAATAAGATCTTTTTCTTCGATTCTGTTTAACCATGTTGTGATAACATCTTTGCTCGTTGGAATAAACCCAAGTTCATGAAAATACATATCACGACTAAGCCAATCGTTCAATATTTTGTTGATTAAGTTGTTTAGAGAGGTTTCTTTTTTCCTGGCTGCCTTCTTAAGGCCGTTAAGTACATCTTCATCTATTCTAAAACCTTGATGAACTAATTTAGCTTTATACAAGGCTGATGCTCCGGGTTTCCTCCATTCTTAAATGATAATCCTATTATTAAATACTTCTCACAAATTTTCGATACAAGAGTATAGGAATTAAATTACATACTACTGGTATTTTATTTCCTTCCGAATTCCATTTTAGAACTATAAGTTTCAAAAACTTTTCATTATATAGTAACTATTATTCAGTTCGACTTCTAAAAATCACTATTAGTGCAATTAATACAATGAACTAATAGTTAATAACTATTTAATACATGAAATATCCAAAATCAATTTTAGTCTAGTATAGTCTTATAACCTTGCAAACAGAATTATTATTATTAGCCTATTTTAGATAGCTTGTTGACATTATTCAATTTTTTATATAGTAACTAATAGAAGGACAAGGTAATTATTTCTAAAATCATTAAAAGTATTTCCTAGGCCTGGGTTCGGTGGGGTGCAATACACTAGCATATGTAATCTTTTTTAGAATACAAAACTGGGTTAATCTATGTATAACTAGATAGGAATCATACAAATTTGACCCTAAAAAGGGACCTAGATTTATTACAAAAAAGAATAACACATGAATAAAGAAATGGAGTAGTAATTATTGAGCTAGTTTACTTACTTATTTCCATTCCCAGGTATGTTCAGAAAAATTCCCTTCAGCATCAATCTCGACTTCAAAGAGACCAACTAAGTTTGAGGAATGTCAGCTTACCATTTGATGTTGTGCTATAGAATACTGACCCGCACCAGTTTGTTCCACCTCACGAGCTAATTCTTCCGATTCCCTCACCCGTATAGGTTGCCATTTCACCATCTGGAGTCATTATTATTCCCTTTCCTTCACCATGAAGTACTCCTCTGGATGTAGGGCTACCAACAAATGTTAGTGTTTCATTTACTTGGGTTCCCTTATAAATCCCGTTGACTGCTACAGTTGTTTCCATCGTAGGAGACACAACATCTAACACCCTTTTGACCTACTATTTTTTCCTTCAAATCTGCAATTTGTTCTGCTAACATGTTTTCTCATGAACTTACATTGATGTATCGAATATAAAGACAACTATTGTTATTACGAGCTGTTCCCTAAAATTCGTAAAGAGCATCGTTATCAAAACGGGGCCGGGGGTTGTGAATTGTCATTGACACAAATTTTCGGCCCAAAATGCACTTGACTCACTATTTTATGTTTTCTATTAATTGCCACTAATAACATTGGTCGTGGCCTGGTCTAATAAGGGACAGAATTGACAAGGACTCACCGGGATTTGAACTTACCATACAGGGGAATTCAGCTAGAATTTTCTAAATAAAGTTTTTGGTTAGATTTGTTCACTATATCGTGAGACCAATCTGCTAATGTTTCATTTTTTGAGAGCTAGCTAATATGTCACCACTACACGAGAACATAAAGATGATGTGATAAGTCGAGACAGGTATATCTCCTAAAAAATAGAGGAAAAAAGAGGATTACATTTATTGAAATTAAAGGAAAAGACTAATTGGGGTCCCTCGTGATGTGAATAATATCTGTTTAAGAAATAATGATGCGGATTCAACTGACTTGATGCTAGTGGACATGCCTAAGGACTGATAAACTTCAAGAACGTTTCCTTGATATCCATGTTTATCAGTATAATTATCCATGTAGCTTGCTTGTTGGACTAGCCATTAAACTGGGTCAAAAACCATGAATGTTGAAACTCTGACTCCTATTGCAACATCAGTGGGAGGCGGCTTCTTTATTGGTATCCTCATAGGCTACTTTGTCAAAAAGATAATTAAAGTAATAATGTTCGTTACACGCGGAATAGTTGGTCTTTTGTTATATTTGCAATCACAACAAATAATTTCAGTAAATTTGGATAAACTTGAAGAATCATCAACTTTCTCTACGTTGATGGGCTCCACTTTTGATAATATAGCTCAGATTGGTAATACAACATCCCTAGGAATCCCAATGGCAGGCGGTCTTTCTGCAGGATTTGCAATTGGCCTGATGAAAGGATAACTAAGGAGATAACAAAAATATGAATAATTTCTTAAAACAAGGTTTGACCGGATTATGGAAGGACGTTCTGCATGTTAATAGAACATGTAGCTTTGAAGAAATAGTAGGTCATGATGACATCAAGCGAATTTTTGTAAAGGCTATACTTTCTGAGAGACCAGTTCACGTATTATTAGTAGGCTCACACGGTTCAGCTAAGACTATGTTCCTGACAGAAATTACGCGGCGTTACGAAGCGTCTTACCTTGTAGTTGGAAGCAATACAACTAAAGCAGGTCTAGTAAATCAGTTGTTCGAAAGAAGAGCAAAGTTTTTGTTAATAGATGAGTTAGAAAAAATGTGTTTTACAGACCAGACGTCTTTGCTACATTTGATGGAAACAGGAATTATTTCTGAGACTAAGTTTAACAAGACAAGACAAACTGAATTAACTTCTTGGGTATTTGCGACTGCTAATTCTTGTCAAAAAATAGTTGAACCGCTTTTATCAAGATTTTTGGTGTTACAGATTCCAGAATATACTTTTGAGGAATTCTCTGAAATTGCAGTTACCAGACTTAGAAAAGAGAACGTCAACGAGTATATCGCCTCCTTCATTGCTGAAAATGTTTGGAATGAACTAGGTTCAAGGGATATTAGAGATGTTGTGAAGGTAGGGCGACTATCTGATGATATTCAAGAAGTATCAAGTTTAGTCGACATTATGAAAAAACACAGAACAAGCGACTAATTTTAGTCTCATCATAATAATGAAAAATTAATTCTGAACTGGTTCGCAAAATGTTACAATCTCCAATAGCTCGAGATTGGTTTAGGATATACTTAATATCCTGATATCCTTTACACTAATAATGACATCAACTCAAACTTCTATTTCTAAGTGGCATATGAAGGCCGATTACGTAGAGACTTGCAACTGTGATTTTGGATGTCCGTGTAACTTTAATGGGTTTCCAACATACGGATTCTGTAGGCATTTGGTATTATATCATATTCAGGCAGGGAGCTATGGTGATGTTAAATTAGACAATCTTGATGTTGTAACAGCATTCTCCTGGCCTAAGGCCATACATGAAGGTAACGGAACTGCGCAGTTATTCATTACAAAGAACTCAAATGAGCAGCAACGTAATTCTGTCATCACTATCTTTTCGGGTCAAGCCAAGGGAGATGGTCCGTTCGCAATATTTGCACCTACTTTTAAATATTTTCTTGAGCCTCAATTTGTGGATATAAATGCAAAAATAGATGGTAAGAAGAGTAGTTTTTCCATTCCAGATATAATGGATGTTCAAATAGAAAGTTTCGTAAATCCTGTTACTGGTGAAGAACAGGATACGAAGATACAGCTTCCAAAAGGGTTTATATGGAAACTTGCCGAAGCTGCCAAAACAAAGCTAATGCGTATATCCACGCCCAACTTGAATTTCGATGATTCGGGTAAAAGTGCGTTCTACTCAGTTGTTGAATATAGTGGTCCTTGATTAGCTGCGCCCTAATGAAGTGGAATGAAAGAGGAGCTTTATTCCATCCATGACGACTGTGGACTTGGCTAACAACAGAATTAATGTCATGGACAGCTAACAAATATCTTGTTTATTAAAAAGCACTAATGGAGATGTATCATTTAGGAAGCAAAATTCCTAGAATAATATAGCACTAAGTTTTTATCTTTTGTTCATTTTTCATTCTAATGCCTTCAAACACTGAGAACTGCTCCGTATTTGTCTGTAAATGAAAGTAAAATAGATGAAGAGATGCTTGTTGGTAACGCACATCGTCGCCGTTTATGAATCAAATCAAATTTATAATAATTAAAGTTCTATTTGCACTGGACATAACAGAAAATAGTAATATTTTATAGTGAACCGTTGGTTGAGGCACGGAGGGATGCATACGATATCAGTGCTAAAAGTGGATTTCCTGATATAGTAATCAACTTAAGTCTTAAAGGTTTTTCTTTTGAGGTAACGGAAACTCTTCAATGCCGCGACTAGTTTAATAAGTCATTTTTGATACTAATTGTGAGCCCAGAGGTTTGCGAATCAAAATTCGAAGCCAGCATAGTTCAAAACTTGTATCCAATCTTTCGTAGAAATTTTTTTCTTTCATCTATGTCATTATCTGTTTCTATACCCTTTGGTTTAAATCCATCAGCAACACCTAGTATTGCCCTACCTTGTTCTGTTTCAACAAATATTATTTCTACAGGATTAGAGGTTGCACAATAAACATTTACTATTTCAGGAACATCTTTCAACCTTGGTAGTATGTTTATTGGAAACGCATCCTTTAACAAAATTACTAAACTATGTCCTGCAGAGATACTGTACGCATATTCAGTT
>Ga0209858_1000138_pt1 | contig 6150 bp, 6 predicted proteins | sample GWRWN3_50_60_FD_187231 | JGI IMG/M metagenome (GOLD analysis project Ga0209858, IMG submission 187231) | Riverbed sediment microbial communities from areas with no vegetation in Columbia River, Washington, USA - GW-RW N3_50_60 (SPAdes)... | ecosystem: Environmental > Aquatic > Freshwater > River >... | reverse complement strand
AGTTACGTTGGGTTCAGGAGCTATAGCAGTTACGTTGGGTTCAGGAGCTATAGCAGTTACGTTGGGTTCAGGAGCTATAGCAGTTACGTTGGGTTCAGGAGCTATAGCAGTTACGTTGGGTTCAGGAGCTATAGCAGTTACGTTGGGTTCAGGAACATTAGCTTCATTGGTTCCATTCTTCATCGCTTTTGTTACGAATTCTTTGGCTTCATCTTCTGTGAACTTTCCTGTTTTCACAAGTTCATGAATCAAATTGAATTCTTTGGCTTCATCTTCTGTGAACTTTCCTGTTTTCACAAGTTCATGAATCAAATTGAATTCTTCATCATCGGCAGTTGATATACCATTGGAAGTTGATGTACCATTGGTTCCGGTAGATGCAGATGTGCCGGTATCGGTAGTAGAAGTCGTAGTAGTAGTAGGAACGCTACTATTTGAGGAAAGCTTGTTTTTGAAATAGTTTACATCCTCAACACAGTGTACCACATCTTTATCAGCAAGATTATCCCCTACTTTTGCTGCTAGGTCTATACAATCTTGCATATTTTCATCTGCATCGTCATAAATGTCGGAGGCTTTCATCGATTGTAGAGGTATATCTTCTATTTCTTCATCACCAATTTTTACGGCATCTGCAAATTCTTGGAGATCATCATAATTTTCCAAAAGTTGTTGTTCTTTATGCAAGGCTCGTACTGGAATGATATTGCCAACAAAAAAGAATGTTTCAAGAGTAATAATTATTATTACGAGAAGAGATGTTTGTATCGATTGTTGTTCGTTCACCATTTTAAAATTCAAAATCACCATAAATAAATTTTTATGAATATTTATGAAATATGTTGCTAAAATATGAGATAAAGAACGATAATCTTTCAATATAAATCGGCTCATACGACATCAATAATTCTGCTTTTGAAATTAATGTAAATTTATTATATTAATTATGAAAATGTTATTTCCTCAAATATTTCCTCAAATACACTTAAATTATAAATAATATTAATAGCGATATTCAGATCATAATATCATATATTCATAAGTTTATATCATAATGATACATTCGCCGCATGGAAAATACTAATTATATGGTTATAATGTAATATCTATGATTTCATGATGTGGGGTCTAAAATTCATGTCAAATTTGATTCACAAACGACCAGACCAAACCTTTATCTTTATTTAAACTTTTTCCTGTTTGATTTTGATAATTTTAAAAGGTTTCTATCCTGTTCTATACCAGTAACAGGTAAACTTTTAGAATCTATGAGTAGACGAGTAAGCAGAAGGACTAAATCACTTGCTACTCGATTATAGAAATCGCAAAGTACGCAGACGAAATCGAGATTATTAATTCTAATTTAAGGCGGTGTCTGCGAAACAGAGAAGATAAGATCTGTTATGTTTCCATTTATATTCTTTAAATCTGTACGAATCTGAGCCAAAAGTTCAAGTGCAACAGTAGAATTTCCACTTTCTATTGCCTTTTCTGTCTCATTAACATTCTGCGTAGTGGATTGAATTAATGCCGTAATGTCCTCAGTATCTATATCCTCTGTTGGAGCTGTTAAGATGTCCGATGAAGCTGAGGAATAATGGCTAAGAGTCCAAGGAGCAAAAAATAACAGAAAAATGATTGCATGAGCAAATGCAGAAATAAGGGTTTTCTTTGACCTCAACATTGAAGTAAAGAAAAAAACCTGTATAAAAATATTCGGTAATTTTTCGCATCTGGGCAGCAACAAAATATGTAGCTCAACGTTTTCGTGCAGTAATTCGTAATTAAATAGTAATTTCAAAAACTTGAATAGTTTTTGTCAAAAAAATGACGAATAACGATTTGCATCAACTACCACAATTTCTGTATTTGACAACAAATGGACATAAGACAACAAGACAGCATACAATCAGGATTGTGCAGTCCAGCATAAGAGAACATTTCATCAAACATCTTTCTATCTTTCTTATCCGGTGCAGATCTAAATCGTATCCACTTTCCTTCTTCGATCTCTGATGCAATTCTAAACGAGGGTATTGTTCTACCCATAGTACAGTTGCTTATGTAGAACTGTTAAATTTAAAACCTAAATCATGGAGTTGAGAGCAATAGAATAGAAGATGTTACTCATTTGGAATATCAATGTACAAATTGGGTTAGTAGAAAACTGGTATTGGGTTTGGAAGACTGAGCTAGATTTGACGTGATAGTTAACAGGTAAGCATAACAGAACCGGTGGGAAGCGGATTTGGTTGCATGATGAACAAGAAACAACCAATTGACCCACCAGTTGTATTTGAAAGTGTATATGCACTTATATAAGTGTATCTACACGCATCTATCTTATATTATCTATAATGACTATGAGGCAAGCTTTTTATTAGTAATAAGTGTATGTTAACTCAATTAGGATTGAAGAAACAAGATCTCAATACAATACTAGAACAGGGAATGTCGGCGGATGCATGTACGTGTGGCGAGCTACGGAAAGCAGCTAGAGCAGTGACATTGCTTTATGATAAGGCGTTTAAGCCTAGCGGATTATTATCCACGCAACTGGGTATACTGTATGTCATCTACAGCTCTGATTCCATAAGAATTTCACAAATTGCAGAGGAGCTAGGGATGGATAGAACGACTCTTACTCGAAACCTATCGGTTTTAGAGAGGCAGGGATTCATCACGATCTCATCAGGCAAGGATCATCGAACAAGAATAGTGACAATTACTTCCAAAGGGCGTAACTCTATAGCCAATGCTATTCCTCTTTGGAATGAGATTCAACGCGAAGTAAAACAGCAAATGGGTGAGAAGGCATGGCATGAATTAATACAAAGTTTATCACAATTTGTGAAGATAGCCGAGCGGTTGTTACCACCAGAAAAAAACTAATCATAGAGGCATAGTGGAACACAGTTCACAGAAAATAAAATATTAATTTAACATAAATAAAACAACTTTATTTTAGGGATTGATTGCTCTATTACTTATAATTGCAACACTATATTGGATGTTCAGGATGGAGTTATACATCATGGCAGGGTCCCTTCTACCCTTCAAATATAGAGAATAAATTATGGCTCCCATATTACTCTCAAGTCTTTAACTACGTAGAGATTGATTCTACCTTCTATAGAATTCCTAGTGAATTTATGGTAAGTAGCTGGAATAGGAGGACACCTGAAAATTTTAGATTTACCGTCAAGTTTCCCAAAGTAATAACACATGAAAAGAGGTTCAAGAATGTTGAGAAAGAACTGTCCTTATTTTACGAAACAATCGAACCACTTAGGGATAAGATTCTTGCATTATTGATTCAATTACCTCCTCCTTACCAGCTTAAAAGAGGTATAGATAATTTTAACTGAGAAACTAATTTCATAAACGATTAACAGCTCACTCGGTAATATTATCAATCTTAGAACCCACGCGAGTTAACTATATGAACTAATGAGTATCTTATGTTTAGACTTATGTGACTAAAGGTCTTAAAATCGTGTCAAAAATGATTCACAAACCGATAGGCCGAAAAATCAAGTCAATAACAATTCACACCCCTTGGGCTTAGACCGAGCTAATAATACCATATCGACGTGTCAGTTACATCTGTCTTTTTATCTTGAAGTCATGACAGAAAGCTGAAAAAATAAGAAACATTAGAAGATTAATCCCAAGACACCGTCCACATACCTCATCAAAAGGTTTAGAAAATCTTAGCTCAATTCCCCTATATGGCAAGATGTATCAGTACAACCCTTGTTTGATATAAAATCGATAAATCTCATTACCTTAAATCGGTATAGTCATTATTGATAGTAAAATTTGTGTTCTCTTTTCTAAAAAGAAAAAAAAGGAGGAAGTAGTTACTAATTTCTAGTTCTAGTTTCCGTCATTGCCGTCATTGCCGTCATTGCCGTCATTGCCGTCATTGCCGTCATCTCCGTCATCTCCGTCATCTCCGTCATCTCCGTCATCTCCGTCATCTCCATCATCTCCATCATCTCCATCGTCGTTATTGGAGTACTTGTTATCATCTCCATCATCTCCGTCATCTCCATCATCTCCATCATCTCCATCATCTCCATCATCTCCATAAGAATCTGAATCATCTTCACACTCCTCTACTTCATAGCCTGCTAGATTGTCTCCCCTGTCATGCGCCTCTTTAAAGCATTTTTTTGTATCCTTATCTGCATCTACATATGTATCAGAATTTTTGAATTTTTTCCAGTCTATATGGTCGTCATCGTTATCATAGCCCTCACCAGCATACAGTGGTATGTTAGCGCCTGCAATACCTATCATTCCTATGCTAAGGACTGTTCCTAGAATAAGTAATGTCTGCATTGATTGTTTCTTGTTCATCAAAAAGTCCTCAAAACCACTGTAAATAAATCGTTCCTTTGTAAAATTCCTAGAATATGATGACCTTTGTGCAGATATGTACAGCTATCATTAAAATTTTTTACAATTTTAATCTATATTCACTATTTTTCTTGAAATATTATCTAAACTATCCAACTAATTAAATAGAATATTGTATCGATTAGTAGGAATATTCAAATTATTGGACCATCTATAATCCTCATATTAGAGTTTCTTAAGCGTTGTTTTTCAATCAAAAAAGCATATAAACATCAACTATATTGTTGCAGAAGCTAATACAAAGATAATCCACTATCAACAACTATGGTAGGTTGTATTTAAATAAAAATCGCTCAGATACTAATGTGATTTTGATATTTGGTTTTGATTCTTATTTAGATAATTTAATTTTCTAATCTTGCGTCTTTAGGACTAAAATTTGACTCAAAATTGATTCACAAACGACCAGCCCCATACCCCTAGTAGTTCTCTAATTGGATTCACTAGTAGTAAATGTGAATAATATCCAAAAACAAACGAACCAAGATCAAGTATTTCTTACCAATTCGTATTCTTTACTCGTATTAGAGAACTCAAATCCAAAAATATAGATATATGAAAAATATTAAAATTGCTACAATGAGAATTTCATCAGAAATCGCAAAGGGAATTAATGATCAAATTGCTTATGAAGCATCAGCTACCCATGCATATGTTGCTATTGGATCATGGTGTGAAAGAACTGGATATGATGGAAGTGCAGCATTCTTTTTTGAACAAGCTAATGAGGAGAATACACATATGCTAAAGTTCATTCATTATCTTAATAATGCTGGAGCAGAAGCGATAATTCCAGCAATAGAAAGGCCTCAAGGCAAATTCGATTCACTAGAATCTACTTTCCAAGCTGGTCTAAAAAGTGAACAAACAGTTACCAAACTCATTAACAATTTAGTAGAAGTTGCTGAAAAAGAAAAAGATCGTTCTACATACTCTTTCTTACAATGGTTTGTAAGTGAACAAATAGAAGAAGAGACATTATTTGAAACCATTCTTCAAAAGTTCGAGATAGTTGGAAGAGACAAACTAGCGGTATATCAAATTGATCAATCTTTGGACTCGGTTAGATCTAAGATTAAGACTAAAGGAGCTGAGCAACAACAGCAACCTTCAGCTAACTAGTTAGTGAGGATCTTATTTTTATACATTTTTTGAGCATATTAATACTTAAAAAAAGTTATTGCTTCGAGGCTGTGAAGGAAAATTTCCAATTAGAGAGGAAGACGAGGAGGCAATTATTGGACCAACATTCACTTCAACCGATTTCAAAGTAGTTGAACCATTATTATCAATTGCCTCTATGCTGAAAACATGGGTAACGTTTTGTGTAGGAATAAATGACATTGATTGTTTATCCTGTGAAATACTCATATTTACAGGATGAAATTCATCTTCTTGATTCCATGTGATAAAAGTTATATTACCATCTGGATCCGAAATCGACGCATTTATGATAACAGTTTCGTTAATTTCACCTTTGATTGGTGAAGTTACAACAATAACAGGTGATTTATTTACCGGTAATGGTGAGCTTACAGTTCCACCCAACGGACTATTTGATCTCTCATAAACTAAACCTGATTGATATCCAATTTCTTCGTAGTAACTTACAGCCTCTGAAAATTGTTGAGCATTGCAGTCTTCATCCTCTTGCAGAATAGCATTGTATCCATTGTCTTTGTAAGTGATACAATTGGTATCCGGAGCATCTGATTGTCCAAAGGT
>Ga0209858_1000136_pt1 | contig 6231 bp, 10 predicted proteins | sample GWRWN3_50_60_FD_187231 | JGI IMG/M metagenome (GOLD analysis project Ga0209858, IMG submission 187231) | Riverbed sediment microbial communities from areas with no vegetation in Columbia River, Washington, USA - GW-RW N3_50_60 (SPAdes)... | ecosystem: Environmental > Aquatic > Freshwater > River... | reverse complement strand
CCTTGCCTCTTTGCCGTCAGCAATCCCATCCAATGCCAAACCGGTATCAACTATCTCAACATAGACATGACTAAAGGCAGTCTGATGACTCGGATGTTGCGCTACAAAAATCGATTCAATCCCAAGAGAGCCTAAGAGAGTCGCCAAACAAACAGATTTCGAAACGCAATCTCCACTCTTTAATTCAAGTGTCCGTCTGCAATCCTGTACCTGTTGCACATGCGGTGGATGATCCACATATCGGATCTGATCGCGCACAAAATTGAACAGGGCTGCAACCATAGCGTCCCGCATTTTTGCCCCCAAACTGGAAACTATCTGATTAGCAGCCCTGATATTGAATTCATCTTGATACCCACTAAAATCTGGTGAACATTCACCACGCACAGCCGCAGCCATCAAGCGCAGAGCCATATACGTACCCTGTTCGGCTTCCGGCATGGCCCAGTCAATCCTAGTGATTGGCTGACTTTCTATTATCTGAGCATTATACATTTGTGCTAAAATAAAAGAGTCGCACAAGTGCTTGAACACTCGATGCGACTCATATCAACAAATACTTTCTGAACAGGAGAAAGCAGATGTCGAACAATAATCCTACCAATCAAAATGAAATCTGGAAACCAATTCCCGGTTTTCCTGGATACGAAGCTTCGAGTCTCGGACAAATCAAATCCTATAGACGATGCAAAAAAGGACGAATTCTTAAACCAAGAGTCAACAGCAGAGGCTATCTTCAGATAATTATCCAATGCGACCTTGAAGATATCACCAGACTTATACACACGCTGATCGCACTTACCTTTATCGGCCCTCGCCCAACGGTACGTCACACAATTGACCATAAAGACGGAAATAAACTGAATAATTTGCCCGACAATCTGGAATATGTTCCCCACTCGGAAAATCTGAAAAGAGCTTTCAAACTTGGATTGAGAAACAGCAAAGGCGAAAAACACTCTCAAGCAAAACTGACAGAAGCAACAGTTCTGGAAATCCGAAAAGAATTTGATCGACAACCTTACTATCTCGGATTGATAAGAGATATGGCTATCAAATACAAAATTCATCAAGGAACAATGAAAGACATCATCCGTAGAAAAAGATGGAAACACATCTAAGAAAGGGGTGAGCGGACTTACAATTTCGACCGGTGGATATTCGCGTTGCGAAATGGATTCGGGAAAAAAGCCGCTCATAAATCGAAGTGCTCAAAATCTTTCCCGCGAATATCCAGAGACAATTCAGCATAGATTTATTTTTATGTCAACAGAATTTTTGCTTGCAAAGTATTACAAAGAATGATAGTTAGCGTATAGCACCAAGCAAACACCGAGATAATTCAAGAGGACTAAAGCAAAATGCCAAGACCAAAGAAAAAAATCGAATCCGAACTACTCGGCCCTGAAGATGAAATCCCCGAAAAGGCAAAACCTGTCACCCGACTGGTAGATGCAGAACACACAATCAAATATCGGGAACCTGTCCCTGTGCCTATCCAAGAGGAATCAGATGAAGAATCAAGTCTGATCTGGGACGACGACGATGAAGAAAAGAAACCAAGAAAAATTCACAAAAGCGTCAGAGAAAAAATCCAGGACAAGCTCGGAAAAGCCAAGGTCACAGGAGGCGATCAAGTCTATCTTCGAATCGATCGAATGCCCAACTACGACTCCGGCAGCGCAACTCTTGATGGAATGGGAGGCGACAAAGAATTTTGCTGGAGAGGACCATGCACCGTGGACTACATCACCAATGACGATTATCTAGCAGACACTGCCAAGCGTCATGGCGCAGGCGTTTACTGGTTCACACTTCGACACGGAAAAATCATCGTCGCAAGCTGGATGCACAAAATCGGCGGATCACCACAGGTAGCAACCTCGACAGTTGATACCATGACTGGTCAGCCACAAGTCGTATACCAATCACTTCCCCAGACAAACGGACAGACTTTTCCGCAACCCGTTCCAGTCACAAAGACACTCAAGGAGGTTGCAGATATCATTGAAGTCGTAGATCGAATCAGGGGAAATCCACAGCCCCAGCAACAGATCATTCAACCAACAGAACAACCTCTCTCACCAAAAGTCGCCCTGCTCTCCGCAATGGCCGAAAACCCGGAGATTGTCGAAGCGGTCACAGACAAGCTCATGGGCAATGCACGAGGCGACCACAAGCCGTCTATAACGGAACTTCTGATCAAACACGGCGCAGAGCTGTTCAAAGCCGCTGGCGGGATGTTCAGCGATGTAATCCGCACTGCCGCAACCGAGGTCAAACAAATAAAACAAATCGATCTAGCGGCAATCAGAGCGCAAGGAGAGCACAATGTCAGCACGCAGATGGCAGATAAGACACAGCCGCAGAATCAGGTTTGGAATGGGCAAAACCAAACAATGGCTCAGAATGCCCAAAGGAATGAATCTGCACAATTTTCGAATGTGCCGCAAACAGCTTCAGTCAATGAGGGATCAGAACAAACTATCACCGATCCCAAAGACGGATTGATACTGATCGCACTCAATGGCTGCGAACAAAACACACCAGTCAAAGTTGTAGCCAATCAACTCTGGCAATACGCAGACCGAATCAATGAAGAGGCACCGCATCTATCCGTAGATGGCTGGATTGAGATGTTTGTTGAGCAAACACCTGAACAAACTATCGAACTACTGAGATCGGGATTGCTTGGCGAGAAAGGTCAGGAAATCGCCGAACTCCGTCACAGCGTACAGTGGGTGGGGGGTTTGAGGGATATTCTGCAATCACAGGAAGGAGACGAATAATGGCAACCAAGAGACGAACTCAAAAACCAGCGGCTAAACATAGGCCAAACAGCCATCAACACAGAGACATTGGCGGTATCGCTCAGGCGGTCAGCTACTATATGAATGGAGTTGCTGACCGTACCAGATATAAACTGATAAAGATAGATGGAATCTTTATTTCAGACGAGCCACATCAGGGACATATTCAGCACGAATACCATGAAGCCTATATCTGTCCTGCCCATCTCGGACACGTAAAAGTCTTTCCTGATTTTGTCCGGCTTATTACGGTTGACGACAACTTCATCGACATTACTAAAGAGGAATGGAACAGAATCCAGTCGGCATTCGGCTACTCCGATCCATCGAAGCTATCTTTCGAAAGCTTGATCAACGCCCAATGTTCCCCAGAGGAATCTATCGAATGATCACAGGATGCATTCTCGCAATCATCTGTGCCCTGTGCTTAGTCGCCGTAATCGCTTCATATCGTGAGATTCGTCAACTCGAAAAATTACTCGCACAAATCGAGGAGCAAAGACAGGCTCTCTTGATCCAGCGAGAGATTGATCGAACACTGATGGCTCGATATGAAATCGCAATTCAATCACTGCCCCCCGAGTATCGATACCGGATGATCGAAAAGATCAGCAAGATAAAGGAATAAAATTGACCTTTCAAAATCCCGCAAGAACATTTATGGAACTCGCCACATCTCTTGGCTGGCTTCGGCAGATTTTTGACATCTTTGATATATCTATCGATCCAGATACCCGATGGAACAATCTGCAAAAATGGCTGGAGCAAAATCCCGATAAAAAAGAGTTCATTGATACATTGGTTCGACTGCCAGCAGATCAGGCATACGTTTATACACTTGATACAATCGGTATCAGCGAAAGCCTCTTGAAATCCTATGATCCACTCGGATTTATTCAATCGAGAGCGGTATCAACTATTCAAAAACTCCAAAGTTTGTACAGTCATCGCAAACAGTTTTCCGATGATGGCCGACGCGTCGGATCACCAGGAGCAAAAAGGAAAAAGAAAACAAAGGAGAGAATCAAGTGAGAATCATTAAGAGAATGGGCGAGGCGCCTGCGCCTAAATTCGAATTCGATCTGCAATCGATAAGCGTGATCGTGGATCAAGGCGATGGAACATACCTCGCCTATCTCACACCACAATTCTCGATTCCCTTCTCCGCCGAGGATCTAGAAAATTATCACAACGAAATCGATCATCTCAGAAAAATCGAACGATTTGCTTCGGGTATCAACTTGATGATGAATCAAAACCGAGAAGGCTAAATGCTTATCGAAAACCCAAAATTTCTTGCAAAGAAATACAACCTGTCCGATCCGGACATCGCCGAACAAATCACAGATCAACTCAATCAAGGCTGGTGGGTAGAACACATCCTGTCATACAAAACTCATACCCTTGTGATCTACCTGCAAAAACCGTCAGACAGCGAAATAGAAGAAGAAAGGATTCACTGACGATGATCATCTCCTCGATTCTCGCGATCCTCTTTGTCCTCACTGGAATTTGGCTAGGCAATCTATGGATCGCACTGATCGGAATCGGAATCTTTGCGCTCGCACTCTACGTTGAGCGAGATATCAATAAGGGAAACAAGTCATGAAAGAAATAGACGATCAAAATATCTTTGAACCGGAACCTGAACCAACAGTAGAAGAGCTATTGGAAAATGTCCCTGAACCAATGGCGAACTATCTCAAGGCAACAAATAAAATGCTGAAGGACTTTCAGCCGAAACCGCTCAGAATGGACTCTGCCGGATATCCCTTGCCTTTTGGAATCCCACCAAAAATCGAATTCGAATTCCTCGTAAAACAATGGGAGATTGGAAGAGACTATCTATCAGACGAAATGACCGCATTTCTCAATCTCGGCTGGTCAATTCGCGCGACCGAACATTATGACAAATGGCTAGTTGTGATTTTCGTTCGGGAAAAAGAAAAAGTTGATACCGGAAAAGTTGACACCGAGTTGATACCCGATTAGAATGTTTCCGGAATGATCAATAAGAAATTCAAAAGAACATTTACCTACGGCCAAGTCTGTGCCTGGGCTATCATGTGCCTACTTCCGGTTATTGGCGTTTGCCTGTCCACAAAAAATGCCTTCCCGAAAACCAATCAATTCGCCAATGTATCACTTGCCGTCGAACTAGGTGCATCCCTAATATTCCTCTATTACTCATCCACACCAAGAGAAATAAACCCCTGGATCGCTCGATATTGTGTGATTGGCGAGTTTCTCCTAAGTCTCGCTCTGTGGGCAAACTTCGGCATTCACTTCCAGTTCACCAGGGATATCGACGCAGCCGAACAGTCAATCCAAGAATCAAATAAACAAGGTGAAATTGCGTCAAGACTACGAGAAGAGGAAAGCACTCGGCTGATCAGGGAATCCGAACAAAGACGAAAAGAGACTGAAACCCAAACCAAAAATATCAACGCTCAAAATCGACAAATCGCGATGCTTCCCAAAGGTGAGCGCCGGAATCCAATTATACAACCACCACTCGGATTCGTTCCGAATGCTTCCCCTTCTCCAATTTTAATGGGAACCATCAAGACAACCGGTTCAATCTTTGTCCAGATATTTGATCCTCAAAAAGTTAGACAAGATTGGTACTGGTATCTCTGGATTGCGCTCCTTATATCTGCCGGTTTCTCGATTTTGGGAATTGCGGGATTGGTCATTCTTTGGAAATGGGAACCCCCTTCCCTCCCTCCTTCCGGCCTGTCCGAAACAACTGTCCTAAATCGTCCTAAAAACGTCCTTGAGATCGTCCCTGAATCGTCCCTAGAAAACGTCCTGACTGTCCCAAGGATAGCCACTTCATGTGTCCCTGAATCGTCCCTAGGACAAAACGGGAACGGGAAAAATTTAGAGGCAGTCTGGGACGGAAGGGAATGGAAAGTACTCGGCTATAGTCTTCCGAACATCGCAAATGTTCGATATGTGGCGAAACCGGGAAGGGGATCAATCGAGGTTATACCGTTCGATATTGGGACAAATGACGGAACCAATTATTTAACAAATCTGTCCAAATCTTTTCTGGACAAGACATCAAAACTTTCAAAAGAGAAATCCCTTGAAGAAATTAGAAAAAAGGTAAATGTAGCTAAAGAGGCAAAAGGCATTCCGGTTTCCTAACCTAGCCTCGAAAGGAACCAGATGACAAACTTTTACGTGATCATTGTGATAGCAATCATTGGAATAGTGTCCCTGCTTTTTAAGAGGAGCTAAATGGCCGAAAGTTTTATCTACGCCATTCAATCATCGTCAGGATTTATAAAAATCGGATTTTCCAAAAACCCCAATGATAGATTGAAAGATCTCCAGATAGGAACATGGGATCATCTTCAAATCATTGGATTTTGGCATGGTAAGAAATCCGACGAGGCAAAAGCTCATCTTGAAT
>Ga0209858_1000125_pt1 | contig 6762 bp, 4 predicted proteins | sample GWRWN3_50_60_FD_187231 | JGI IMG/M metagenome (GOLD analysis project Ga0209858, IMG submission 187231) | Riverbed sediment microbial communities from areas with no vegetation in Columbia River, Washington, USA - GW-RW N3_50_60 (SPAdes)... | ecosystem: Environmental > Aquatic > Freshwater > River >... | reverse complement strand
AGGTTTAACAGCAGCAGTCATTCGTGATAAATCTGGCATAATGATGTTGGAGGCTGGCGCAGTAGTATTAGGTGATCAAGGACTGGTCTGTATCGATGAATTTGATAAAATCAAATCTGAGGACAGATCTGCACTACATGAGGTTATGGAACAACAAACCTGTTCTGTGGCGAAAGGAGGAATAGTCGCCACGCTTAATGCTAGAACATCAATCCTATCTGCAGCTAATCCTAGATATGGTAAATATGATCCGTTTAGAAATATAACAGAAAACGTAGAACCACTTCCCATACCGTTACTAACCCGATTTGATATCATTCATGTCATTAGAGATACGGCCGAAGTTGAAAAAGATAGTCGGATTGCAAGCCACATACTTGAAATTCATAGAGATATTGAACATGCAGCCCAACCTGCTATAGAAATAGATCTGTTTCGTAAATATCTAGCATATGCTAAACAAACTGAACCAAAACTGACAACGGAAGCAATTGATATTCTAAGAAAATATTACATGCAGATGAGAAATGTTGATTCTGAAGGAATGATCACAGCGACCCCCCGTCAACTGGAAGGCCTTGTACGCCTTGCTACCGCTAGGGCTAGATTGTTATTAAAAGATAGTGTAGAACCTGAAGATGCTGACAGAGCAATATTTCTTGTTTCGCAAATGTTAGCAACTGTCGGTATAGATGTTAATACGGGAAAAGTAGATCTGGGGGTCCTTCATGGAAAACCCCTTAGTGAAACTTCAAAATTAAAAACATTTACGGATGTCTTTAATGGTTTATCCGGAGAAGACAAGAATGATGTTGAAGAAAAAAATTTCATTAATGAACTTGTAAAAACGGGAAAGTTCACAGAAGAGGAAGCCAAAGAATTCATAAGAAAAGCTATGCAGAATGGACAAATTTATGAGAGAAGGGCTGGCTTTTATGCAAAAGCATGAGTAAAAAAATAATACTATCTCGTTTTTAGAAATTTTTGTTATTTCCTATCACAATCATCATAATTAATCTCATATTCTAAACTTTACTATCAAGAAGACCAAGGTGTCACATATATATGGTTTTTTATGACAGATTTCTGTCCAGCGAGTCTCAATATTTTGATGCATGATATTGGAGCAATAATATATTAATTAGAATAAATCCAATCTGATTATATGCAAGAGTGTCTAGAGGAGCTTTTAAAATTATTAAAATATGATTCATTGTATCCCCCACAAGAACTTGCATTATCAGAAGGTGTAATGAATGGTAACAATATCCTTGTTACAACTCCTACATCAAGTGGCAAAACATTAATCGGATTAATGGGCATAATAAATATTCTTAATAAAGGAAAAAAAGTGGTATACCTTACTCCACTAAAAGCACTAGCTACGGAAAAATTTAATGAATTTAGGATTATTAGAAATTTGAGTTGTTTTGAAAATAGGCGAATAAATATTGGTATTTCTACTGGAGATTATGACTCTTATGGAATGGAATTCATTGATAAAGATATTATTACATTAACAAACGAGAAAATGGATTCAATTTTAAGGCATGACGCAAATTGGATTTACAACGTAGGACTTTTTATTATAGATGAAATACACCTGCTTACAGAACGTGAACGTGGTCCAACTCTAGAAATAATATTGACAAAGATCAAACAAATGCCACAAAAACCTCAGATAATTGGACTAAGTGCAACGGTATCAAATTCAGATGAAGTCGCTGATTGGTTAAGATGCAAACCCATTCAAAGTGATTGGCGTCCGACTGTATTGATAGAAGGCGTTTATAATTATGGCAGAGTTACCATGAACAACGGCACAAATTTTGAGATTAATAATATTGGGATTGTTGATAACTCAACTAGTGCGATAATAAGTCTTGCAATGGATCCAATAACTAATGATGGAGGCCAATCGCTTGTTTTTGCAGAGACACGTAAACGTACTGTGTCACTAGCAAAAAAAACATCTGAAGTAATGTACAAATTACTGGATAAATCCTCAAGGCTCTCGGCAAATAAGGCAGGAGCAGAAATTTTAAAAGAAGGAGATGATACAGACCTTAATCGGACTCTGTCAAGTACGGTGACAAAAGGTGTAGGATTTCATCACGCAGGTTTAGGAGTAAAAAGCAGGCAAATTGTAGAAAATGCGTTTAGAAATAGCATCATAAAAATTCTTTTTGCTACCCCGACGCTTGCAGCAGGAGTAAATCTACCCGCTAGACGTGTAGTAATAACCAGTATTTTTAGATATGATTCTGAGTATGGCGGTAATATCCCAATGAGTATATTGCAATACAAACAATTGTGCGGGCGTGCAGGAAGACCTGCTTATGATACATATGGAGAAGCAATTATAGTCGCTGATTCAAGAACCAACCCAGAAGATCTATACGATCATTTTGTATTGGGAATACCAGAACCCATTATCTCTCAATTAATGGATGAAAGAGCACTAAGAGTGCATGTTCTAGGGATTATAGCATCAAGACCCAAAATATTGAAATCTGAATTACTTGACTTTTTTGAACAAACATTTCTTGCCAAAAATCAAGGGAATCAAAGTATTAGTTTAGAAATTGATTCCCTCTTGCAGTATCTAAAAGATGAAGGATTGATAATTATGAGAAATGATCTACTTATAGCTACTAGATTTGGTAAACGCATTTCCTTGCTATATATTGATCCAAAAACAGGAATTCACTTCAAGAAAAATCTGGATTCATATAATGGTAACAAGTTCGATAATGGAATAAATTTTTTACATTGGATTAGTGATTGTTATGATTTTTATCCAAAATTAACAGTGAGGCAGAATGAGATAGAATACTTTGAAAGACTATTTGAAAAACATAGATTGAGCTCATATGGATTGTCAAATTATGACTATTCATTAAAGAATTTAATTATTCTTTTAGAATGGATTGATGAATCGAGCGAAGCCAAATTAAATGAAAAAATTGGAGTTGAACCTGGTGATCTATATAGAATGGTTGAAACAACATACTGGTTGTCGTATTGTCTTTATGAAATAGCTAAATTGATTGGAAGAAAAGATCTTCTACCAGAAATAAATATACAACGGTTAAGAATTAAACATGGCATAAAATCAGAATTGATTCCACTTATACAGCTTGAGGGAATTGGAAGAATTAGGGCAAGGTCTCTATATAAAGCGGGAATTACTGACGTTACTAAAATTGATAAAATTTCTGAATTAAAATTGGGAAGCATACCAAAAATAGGAGTTAAACTTGCAAAAAAACTGAAGAATCAAATTAAGAGTAATTAGAAATGAGTACAAAAAATCATTTTCAAAACATAGTTTACAATAGGTGATTGATCTATTTGCTTTCTCCAGTAGATATTGCTTTTTATGGAGTACTCGTGTCTGCTATTTCCTTTTTAATCATTTATTTTATGACACCTTATTTAATTAAATATCTGAACAAGAAAGGCAGAGTGGTAGTAGACTATCATAAACCTGGAAAACCAAATGTTCCAAGACCCGCTGGTCCTGTCCTGTTGATAGGAATAGTGGTCAGTGAAATTTTACTATATTTCTTGATATTAGATGTAAAAATAATCTCTGTTTTATTAACTACAATTGTCGCATTTATTGTTGGATATATCGATGACATGAAAACTATGCCAGGTTGGTTCAAACCTGCAGCTTTGATATTGGCAGCTGTTCCAATAATAATTATAGCAAGCCACGGGAATTATCTTGGTTTAATATTTGATAACGCATTTATTCCAATTCTATACATTCTACTTATTTTATCTATAATACCGATAGTTGGTAATACTATAAACTCGATTGATGTATTTAATGGGGTAGCAACTGGATTTATTATAATAACAATGATACCACTATTAGTGAGTGTAACAGTATTTGGTAATACTAATGTTCTTCTCATAGGTCTTCCATTACTCTTTGGCAGTATCGCATTATATCAATATCATAAATTTCCAAGTAAGATTTTTCTCGGAGATTCTGGTACATTGTTACTAGGTTCAATGTATGCTAGTTTATCTATTGTAGGGAATTCAGAAATTATTGGGCTAATTGCTCTTCTACCAGCAGTAATGAATTCCTTCTTGTTTCTTTCTAGTGTAAAAAAAATAGTAGAGCACAGAGAAGTCAAAACTAGACCAGTAACCATATGCAGTGATTTTCGATTAGTGGCATCTAAAGACAAAAGTGCGCCTGCGACACTAGTAAGACTTATTCTTGCTAAAGGTCCATTGTCCGAACAAGAAATAATAGTGAGAATTTTTATATTAGCAATATTTTCGTCAATACTGGCCTTTATTTCAATAGCTATACAATATTCATTTATGGTGGGGAAAATTTCATTATGAGATTGTTTGGATTATTCATGCTTATTTTTGTCATGTGGATAATGATCTTAATGGTCTCCTATTTTTTAATCTTTATAATTGGACCATTACATATCAATGTATTTTACAATTCTACCGACCGAATAATCTCCTCTATAATTAAAGCATCGTTGGCCATAGGACTAGTCGTTGTGTTGATTTTGTTACTGGGTACCCTTAAAACAAAATATTTACAAAAAACGTTAAAGAGAAACTAAAAGTAATTTTAATAAATACTTTTACTAATCTAAATTAGCAGTATATAATATTAGTAACCTTTATGAATATTAAAATGTATTCTTGTTTAGTAATGGAACTCATATTCTTGAAACTTTAATTAAATCTTTGAATCTTACTTCCATTCCATACCTATTTTCTTCATTTTTCATATGATTGTAAATCTTAAATAATTCAATAGCGTTTTTAAAAATGTTAAATTTACCATTAATTTTCATCTGAATAAACTTGAATACGAGTGCATAAATATGAAACTTCCTTAAAACCTCCTTTCGATATGCATTAAAATCATTAATATGTTTGATAAATAATTCTGCACACCATGTAGATGGAATTATTCCTTCACCAAGCAAAGGATACACAGTACCTATGGACTCACCAACACCCACAGTTTTTCGACCATCAGTAAAAGGTTCCGAATTTTTGGGCGGAGTTATTCTAACTGGTCGACCGACCTTCTTTATTATTTCACATTTATATTTTTTTAAAAATTTATCAACAAATACATTATTATTTTTTCGTTCATAATCTCCAGCGCCAATATGTGCATAACCATTCTCTAATGGGAAATACCAAAAATAACCCTTCATTGACGGAAAAGCTTTCAAATAAAAATCGTCAAAAGGAGTATGATCTTGATATTTCACTTTATATTGAATACATGGTATCCACATTTCATTTTGGGGACGTGGTAAATAGTTACGATGAAAACCTGTGGAATCAATAATAAGATCAAAATCTGATTCAAGAGTTTCTTTTCTTGGAGTAACTCCAAACTGGATATTAGTGCCTTTTGTCATATCCTTGATTAATCTCAACTTGTCATAGGTAACCATTCCTTTCAATCCAACATTGATGCTGTTATCCTCATTACTAGTCTGACTCATGTCTACCTTCATGCTTTTTCCCTCATGTAAAATATAATCATCAAAATTAAGACCACATTTTTTAACCAGATCTTCCATTATATTTTCACAGGTTGCCCATGCACAAACTGCATCATGTTCTTCAATTGGCATTCTTTCAAATCCTTTCACGTAATTATCATGATTATTGCTTAGTCCATTCATAAGATAAGCTCCTGCAACTCCCATTCCAACGACTGCTATCTTCATTTGGTAACGACAAATGATATATTGTTAAATAAAAATGTGATGTTTTTACTCCCTCCAGTTCTTAATGGTTTTTCTTGTATGATAAGTTATATTAGTAATTAAATTTAGAATTCGTTTAAGAAAAAGAAAATGTCAAAAATAAACATTCCCAAGTATGCTAGAATCGGGATGGTATTACTAGTTATGGGCGCTATAATTGTAGGAATTGGTACTTTCTTGAGCAAAGGTTCTTTATCACTCTACGGATTAATAATGGCCATATGCGGATTTATCATTTATTTTGCATCTTCTATAGCATCTAAAAGAAAAAATAGGCACATGTAAGGAAATTCCACTATTAGATGGAAATTATCAATTTAGTTTCTAATTGTGATTCAATTAATAGGAAAAAAGAATATCATTTTTGATTAAACTTATAAATTGTAATAAGTTATCGTATGCTGAAGATAATTGGAAGGTAGCACTATAGAAAAAGAAGACAATTTCGGTGATCTGGATAAAGTTTTTACTGACGACCCAGCTGCCAAAACTGAAACTACCTCCGAAAGGGCCGAGAGTATATCTGAAGAAAACACTCTAGACAATGATAAATCCGAATTTGATACACCCAAAGATCAATCAGTTGAAAGTAACGTTAGCACTGAAGATTCTCCCGTACAAGCCGATAACCAAGTAGAATCAGATTCAAAATTTTTTGCAATTAGAACAACTGGCGGTCAGGAACACATTGTCGTAAATTTGGCTCAAAATAGGATAAATTCAAAGAAAATTCCTGTGCGTTCTATATTATTACTTGATAGTTTTAAGGGATACATAATTATTGAAGCACCCGATTCGAATATAGCATATGACGCCCTGATTGGAGTAAGACATGTCAAAGGACAAATTCGTGGGGAATTACCATACAAAGACATTGAAAATTATTTAGTGAAAAGGCCAGTAGTATCGGAATTAAATATAGATGATACAGTCGAAGTTATTGCAGGGCCATTCAAATCTATGAAAGCCAAGATAACTAGGG
>Ga0209858_1000124_pt1 | contig 6835 bp, 13 predicted proteins | sample GWRWN3_50_60_FD_187231 | JGI IMG/M metagenome (GOLD analysis project Ga0209858, IMG submission 187231) | Riverbed sediment microbial communities from areas with no vegetation in Columbia River, Washington, USA - GW-RW N3_50_60 (SPAdes)... | ecosystem: Environmental > Aquatic > Freshwater > River... | reverse complement strand
GCTGCCCTGCCATCTCGCGCGGATCCCACGTCGTCTGCCCGGCGTGCCAGCCCTCCATCGAGAGCCACGGCGTCGACGAATGGATCCAGAGGTTCAGGCGCTTCTGCTTGAACGCCGCCGCGGCGCTCGGCTGCGCCTTCGCCTTCGTCGCGAGCGCGCGCAGATCGTCTGGGAGCACTGAGACGCCATAGTTCGGGTTCGCCTTGCGCCACGTCCGCTCGTCGGTCCAGTCATCGTCGGCGTCCGCGTGGGCGATGAAGGCAAAGAAGGTTTCATCCACGAGCGCGCGTTCGAGGATGCGGACCGCGTACTCGTGCTGCTCGCCGCCGGGCGAGAAGGGATCCTGCCCCGCCGTCGTGATCTGGAAGTTGAGCGGTTGCCGGCGGGCACCGGTCGCCGTTTCGAGGACGTCGATGAGCCCGCGATTTTTCAGCGCGTGGAATTCATCGATGATGATCAGGTTCGGGTTCAGACCGTCGGTCGAGTCGTGGTCGGCGCCGAGCGGTTCGAGTTTGCTGGCGGTCGCCGCGCGGCTCATGTTGAACGCGCGCACCTTGATCAGACTGTTGAGGCCGTTCTTCCCACGTGAGCGGCGCACCAGCATCTGCGCGTCGCCGAACACGATGCGGGCCTGATCGCGCTTCGTCGCCGCACAGTAGCCCTCGGCGCCGGGCTCGCCATCGCCGAACGTCACGTACACGGCGGCCACGGCCGCTTCGAGCGATTTCCCATTTTTTCTGGGGATCTCGTTGTAGGCGGTGCGGAACCGACGAAGCTCCGTGTCGCGATGCACCCAACCGAAGATCGATCCGAAGCGAAACAACTGATGCGGCTGCAGCACGATCCGCTCGCCGCGCTCGCCCCACTCGCCTTTGTAGTGTCGGAGGCGTTCGGCGAATGCGAAGAACCGCTCGGCGCGTTCGAGGTCGAAGACGTACGGGAACCGCGTGGTGCCCTCGCGCTTCCGGTCGCGCTCGTGCCGTTCGCAGGAGAGCCGGTGATACTTGCCGGCGAGCACGCTGCCGCGGAGGACGTCGCGCGCGTACGCGTCGATCGCGTTCACTGCAGGAAGCTCCGGAAGTCTTCCCCGCCGGCCCCGGCCGTCGGCAGCGGATCGCTGTCGCCCTCGCTCCGCACGCGACTCCGCGCGCTCGGCGTCAGGCCGAGTTCCACGCACGCGCTCTTGTAGAGGAGGAACGCCCGGTTGGCCACCGGGAGGTACGGGTTCTGGATGATGTTCCCGGCCTTCGTTTGGATCACCGCGCCGCCGGTCCGCTCGATCCGATCGTCCGCCTCGCGCATCCGGGCGTAGAGGACGCACGACTCCAGCAACAGCCCGCGATCGACGTCGGTGATCCAGAGCGGGTGCGCGGCCGCGAGGCGCCGCCACTCCGCGAGCGCGATCGGGTTGGTGGCGAGTTCGGGCGGGTCGTCAAACAGGGACGGAGAAATCGGCGGGCTCGGCTCGTCCGCGTTCAGCGGTCGCCGGCCGGGGTTGCCTTCGAGGCGGCGCTGTTCGGTCGGTTTGGGCCGACGGCCCCTCACATCAACTGGCCCTTCCTACGGAAGATAGGAAATCCTACCGCTCGGAAATATCAGGCAAAGAGCCGCCGAATTCCTAGCGAATTCGTAACTCGTGCGCGTGACTGCACTGTTTCCGGAAGGAATCCCGATTATGCCTTGCTAATCGGACCGGCCCGATTTAGACTCTGATCATGGTTAAGGCAAACGAACGGCGCGAGGCGAACGGGCAATACGGGGTCAGCAAGCTCGAACGGCGCTGCACCTGCGGCGCAACCCTCGGGCAGCACGACGCGAGCAACCCCGGCCTGCCCCGGCCCTACGAGCCGAACGACTGCGAAGACTTCAAACCGGCGCGCCGCCAGCGCCGGACCACCGAGGAGGGCAAGTAGATGGCTCGGCAAACGAAACGCGCGCAGCACGCGGCCCGTATGGCCGCCCTTCGCGCCGAGGCGCAGGCAATCGTCGCGACCGGCCGGTGCCCGCAGTGCGGCACGGCGCTGCGCCGGAACCTTGCGCTCGCGGGTTGGTGGCAGTGCGGCGCCCTCGGCGAACCGAGTTTCCGGCAGCCGGAGCACCGGGATCTCCCGGCCTGCTCGTTCCAGACTTTCACGGAGTAACGAACCCCATGACACTCAGGGATTTGATCGACTCGCTCACCGAACTCGCGGAGGAACACGGCGACGACGTGGAGGTGCGGCTCGCGCACCAGCCGAACTGGCCGCTCGAATACGCGATCGGCGAGGTCGCGGCGGCCGGCCCCGATGCCGACGAGGACGAAGACGACGATGAGGACGGCGAGCCCGAAGCGGCCGACGATGACGACGCCGAGACGGTGATCTACATCGGCGAGGGCCAGCAACTCGGCTACCTCGGAGGCGCCGCGTCGCGCGCGCTCGGATGGGGGCGCCGATGACCACCTGCGATCGCTGCGGAGCCGACGCGCGGACGTCGATCATGTCCCGGTTCAATACGGACACCCTCTGCCTCGCGTGCGCCGCCGACGAGAAGGCCGCGCCGGGCTACGCCTTCGCGGACGCTGCCGAAGTCGCCGCGGTCCGCGGGGGCAACTTCAACTTCGAGGGCGTGGGACTCTCGGCCGTCGACGCCGCCTTTCTGGCCGTTCGGCGAGCCATCCGACGCGCGGGGTGACCCCCCCCCCTGCGCACGCCTGCACTCTTCCTTTCGAGCCGGTCCGATTACGACTTGCTAATCGGACCGGCCCGGTTTACTATCTAGTCATGGCAAAGAACACGAAGGCAACGACGACGAAGCGCCCGCAGCCGCGGATCAAGGCGAACGGCACGATCCTTTTTCCGACGTACGACCGCGCGGGCGATCTGCAATACGTCACGATCCCCGACGAGAAGGCCGAGGCCGCCGCCGCCGCGGTCGCGGTCGCGACCACCGACGCCTACTCCTTCGATCGCTACGGGGCCGCCAACTGGCTGGCCTGCTGCCGGATGCTCGCGCTGCGCGGGCTCGGCGCTCGGGAGATCGAAGCGGTGATGCGGTCGAAGTGGACGCGCTGGGCGGGCGACGCGGCGAGCAAGAGCGACGGGGTGACCTGCCTCGATCTCGCCGCCTTCATCGACGGCAACCCGCGGGAGTGCGGCGGCGACGCGATCAAAGCGGCTGACGGCGGAAACCTTCGGAGCGTAGGGGGAGCAACCCGATGACGAATCTAGAAGCCCTCGTGCGGGCGCACGTTGAGAGCGCGACGGTGACGACGATCAGCAGCGCGACGGAGCGGATCGCCGAGGAGATCGCGCGCGACCTGCTGAAGGACGAGACGTTCCGCGCCGAGATGCAGGCGCTGATCCGCGAGCACTTCACCGCGACGCTGCGCGGGCTCCGGCAGCCCTTTCAGGAAGGCGGGCAGTAATGGCCCGCCGCCGGATTCACCAGAACGTCTGGGGCAACTGGTACGGCTACGAGGGCACGCGCCGAGTGATCGCGTTCGGCAATAGCCCGGAGGCGACCGCCGAGCAGGCGGCGCACGCGTGGCTCGCGGCGGGCGTGCGCTTCGAGATTGTCCGCGCCTACGACGATCGCGAGCGGCCGACCGGCTGGCACCTGATCGTCAACGGCGCATGGCACGAGACGTATCCGCGGCGGGCCGAGGCCGAGGCCGCCGCGGCGCTGATGTCGGAGGCCCGGTGAAGGCGCCGGTCTGCCCGGAGTGCGAGGCGCCGCTGGAGATCGTCGCGGACGGGATGGTGGGCGAGCACGTCGTGGGCGCGGCGCACGACCGCGGCGCCGCTCCGCGGCTGCGATGGAAGCGGGCGCCCTTCGGAGCGTGCCCGACCTGCGAGTTCTGTATCGAGATCACGGTTCGCAAATTCTGACGGAGGGGAACGATGTCACCACGGAAAACGAAGGCGCAGAAGGAACGCGAGGCGGCCCTGTCGGTGTTCGGCCGCATCGGCGGGCTCACCAACAGCCCGGCGAAGGACGCCGCTCGGCGACGCAACGCGAAGTTGGCGGGCGCTCCGGCGCGCGTCTGCGACGGGTGCGGCGAGCGCGTGATGAAGCCGGTGCGCGGCGAGCACGGCGGCCACCGCGACGCGCGACTCGACGCCCGGTGCAAGGCGACCGCGTGGCATTGGGAGACGCCGAGCGAGCGGCGCGCGAAGGGAGCGGCGTGAAGGGCCAGCAACCGGACTATCGGTGGATCCGGATCTGGGGCCGGCGCATGGGGTCGTTGTTCTACTACATCGAGGGCCAGATCGAGCGCGCGCGCGAGACGAACGCACCCGCCGATGCGATCTTCGAGCGGTTCGCCTCCGACGGCAGCGGGCGGACCGGGACGTGGGCGACGATGAGCGAACTCGCCGAGTCGAACCCCGCGCTGCATGCGGAACTGACGGCGACCGCGGAGCGCGCATGATGGCGAGCGGCCCCTTTAAGGTGAAACGCGAGCGCGCGCGCTGGAAGATCGTGAACGCCGACGGCAGCGCCGCGCTCCTCGGCTTCACCGACAAGGCGACCGCCAACCGCACGTGCGCGCTGATGAACGCGGCGCGGGCGTGCGACGACGCTGGTTTCCGACGAACGGCGCGGAGCATTCGCCGGAGGGGCAACATGACGACACGTAATCGCCTCGGCGAGCCGACGGTCGAACTCTTCGCGTGGATCGGCGAGGACGAGCACGGCTCGGGCCGCGTCGGGATCAAAACCGGCAAGGTGCCGGCGGGCTATATCCCGCTCGCGGCGATGGGCTACGACCGGCACAAGCTCGAAGCCCTCCGCGCGCAATTGCAACTGCAAGCGGATACGTTCGGGAAAACGATCCGCCTCGCGCGCTTCGAATTCGTCGAGGACGTCATGACGATCACGCCGAGGCCGCGGGGATGACGCCGACGAAAGTGATCCGTCGGCTGATCGACGTCGCGCCGCCGATCATCGCCGAGAACGCGCGCGTCCCGAACCGATGCGTGCTGGCGACCGCGATCGGTGTCGCGACGCTCGCGCGGTTCGGGATCGAGGCGGCACCGCTCGCCGTGTCCGTGCGCCTCGCCAACGCCGCGTACATGCGATGGCTCGAAGAAGGCGAGCCGGGCGGCGCAGATGAAGCCGTGCGCCGAGGCGCGTTCGTGCTCGATACGTCCGCCGGCAGGCTCGGCCCGGCCGGGCTCTCCGTCATGGAGATCACGGGTCGGGCGTGGAATCGCCATCTCGTGATCCTTGTGCCCGACCGGGAGTGCGTGATTGATCTGGACGCGCAACAGTTGAACCGCGCGGAGCGCGGCGTGCACGTCCCGTCGGCGCTCGTGCTCAACTGGCCACGCGGAGAACTGGAACGGACGTGGCCGATCGGGGCGTCGTGCCTCTACCTCCGCGCCGAGCCGCAGGATCGATCCTTTGAAGCCGCAACCGATTGGCAGGTGTTCCCCGAGATCGTAGGGCGCGTCGAGCGCGCGATCCGAAAGGGCAGGTAAACCGCGGGGCCGCCGTCGGCGAGGAAGCAACGGCCCCGCGCCGCCCGTTAGCGGTTGGGGTGTGCCGCCGCCGGGCGGATTCGGATTCGGGCTCGGGCTCGGCGCCGGATTGGCCGGCGGCGTCGGATTCGGATTCGGCTGCCCGCCGGTATTCGGTGGGTTCTGATTGGCTATCTGGACTTCCCTCCAACCCGAGAGCCTATGCAAAACCGGCGCGCGGGTCACGCCGCCTCGCCGACCTTGACCGCGCGCTGCTCCGTGAACGCCTCCCACCGATCGATGATCACCTGACAGTAGGACGGCTCGATCTCCATCGCGCGCGCGCGACGGTGCGTCTGCTCCGCGGCGATCACCGCGCTCCCGCTGCCGGCGAACGGCTCATAGATCACCTCGGCGGTCTGCGAGTGATTGCGGATCGGTCGCGCGAATAGCTCGACGGGCTTCTGCGTCGGGTGCTGCGCCGCGGTGCCGTCCGACCGCCCGATCTCCCACACCGTCGTCTCGGATCGCTCGCCGTAGAAGTTGGCGCGCGAGCCTTCGAACCAGCCGTACATCGCGGGCTCGTGCCGGTAGTGGTACTCGTGGCGCCCAAAGACGAGCGACGGTTTCACCCAGACAATCTGCTTGAGGATGTGCACGCCCGCCGCAATCAGCGCGTCACGGAAGATCGCATAGTTCTCACCCGAGGGGTGCCACACGAGCACGGCGCACCCATCGGCCGCGACGGTCCGCGCCGCCGTGAACGCCTCGCGGAGCAACGCGTCGAGCCCTTCGATCCCAGCGTCGCCCTCGATCCCGGTCCAGCCGCCGCGCTTCTGACCGCCCCGCCCGGCGACGAGGGACGCGTAGTTGACGCCGTACGGCGGATCGGTCGCGACCAGCGCGGCGCGCTCGGCCTGCATCAAGCGCCGGACGTCATCGAGCTTCGCGCTGTCGCCGCAGAGCAGCCGATGCTCGCCGAGGTCGAAGAGGTCGCCGCGCTGGATCGTGGTCGCGCGCACCTCGGGCGTCGCGTCGGGATCGGTCTTCCCGCGATGGACAACCGCGCCCGGCCCGACCAGTTCGGCCAACTCCTCCTCGAAGAAGAACGGTTTGAGGTCGAGCCCGTTGGCTGCATCGAGTCGCAACTGAGCCGGATCCCACGTCGAGAACTCGCCTGACCGGTTGTCATACATCGCGAGGCGCCGCAACTGCTCGGGCGAGAGCCCACGCCGTCGGACCGCGATGATCTCGTCACCGTCGGCGTCCACGACGCGGAGCTTCGCGATCCCCGCCTCGGCCGCGGCTTCGACGACGCCGTTGCCCGCGCGGATCACGTTCGCCTCGTCGATGACGATCGACCGGGCCGCGCCCACGTCGCGGAGCGCGTCCAC
>Ga0209858_1000112_pt1 | contig 7280 bp, 8 predicted proteins | sample GWRWN3_50_60_FD_187231 | JGI IMG/M metagenome (GOLD analysis project Ga0209858, IMG submission 187231) | Riverbed sediment microbial communities from areas with no vegetation in Columbia River, Washington, USA - GW-RW N3_50_60 (SPAdes)... | ecosystem: Environmental > Aquatic > Freshwater > River >... | reverse complement strand
GAGGCTTTAGTGGCATTGCAATAGGTGGGATTATTGGATTAGATATTTTCTTTTTTGCATTTATCTCTGGTGCATCCATGAATCCTGCTCGTTCTTCAGCTCCAGCGTTGTTATCAGGTTTTTTGGGAGATTTGTGGTTATATTTGTCTGCGACTTTTGTTGGCACAGCATTGGTTGCTTTGATGCTAAGAAATTCTATGGCTCAAAAATCAAATGAATAAGTATGTTAATTTAAACAAAGAAGGTTTAGGTGGGTAAGCAATCTAATCTATCCCACCAGTGGTCTACCACAAGTATGGCATCTTAGGTGTGATTTCACAAACAGCAGTTCAGAACGTTCTGATACCTCTATGCATTCACGTCCACCTTCTTTGCAAATATGGCAATACAGTTTTGTCATTGAAATATTTCGTGAAAGTCAGATATTAAGTTGATCCTCTATACAGTATTTGGTCATAAATCTTAGCCTAACAAACTAAACATGTATTTAATACTAGTACTAGTCCCTAAACACTTCACATATTTTGAAATGAATTCTTGTCAAGAATCAGATTCATACTTGCTGGTATTGGCCCATGTTTAGTTATAAATAAGTAACAGATGCATTACGGCGGTCACGGTGACAGGAATCTGATTTTTCAGACGGGTCTAAAGTATCAATGGATCTAGGAATAAGGGCGCCAATGGATCCACAAGTTCAATGTCGGCGAGTTAAACACGTCATTAGGTTCTAAATTAAGATACTCACGACGCTTCTTACTTATGTTTATAAAACACAATCCTACTGATTACATGTAGAAATTTTTGCTCTATCCATTCTCGAAATTTATATTTCTATGTGCCCCATCGCAAAATGGCTTATTCTCTGAAGCACCACAACGACAGAGAGTATAATGCTCCATTGATGCTCCTTCACCAAACTCTACCCCCTCTCCAAGAAGTTCTATTCCTCCAGTAATATGATAGGGTCCGTTTTTAGAAACTGTAACCATTGGATTTCTTTTTTCTTCCGGATCCCTATATTCAGTATCACCAATAGAATAGCTGAGGGCACCAGAAGGACACTTTCTAATTGTATTAATTACTTCTTGTATTCTAGCACTATCAGGATCAATCCATGGCCTTTCATTAAGCTTGAAAACCGATGGCAAATTGTCTACACATTCAGCAGCGTGGGAACAAATCTTCCTATTATCATGTATCGTAATTTCCTTTCCAAAATAGTTCCGTCTTTTGTCTTTAATTCTTTTCTCATTATCATTCTCGTTCAGAGTTTTGTTTAGACTTAAAAATCCGATTGTTCCGTGTGTTCCATCACAAAATGGTTTATTTTTCGATGCTCCGCATCTACATAATGCTATTCCGCGTGTAGTTGAAAGGGGCTCACCTTTTGAGTTCTGAAGATTGTCAACAATCTTAGGTTCCATGTCGTTTATCAAGTAATATGGACCATTTACTAGTGGCAGAATCTTCGCCTTCACTTGATCATTAACATCAGTTTTATCATTATTTTTATTTGATTTCATGCAAAGACCGCTTGTTTTGGTTTCTTCGAAAAAGTAATACTTTTGTTACCTGATAAAAAGTTCATCAACATAACACCATTTCCATTTTTCTCCAGGTTCAAAAGATCTTATGATTGGGTGAGCTGTTGATTTAAAATGCTTTGTCCCGTGTTTATTTACAGAAGAGTCACAACATCCTACATGACCACACGTCAAGCAAAGACGCAAATGCACCCAGTCAGATCCGATTTTTTCACATTCTTCACATCCTTTTGTATTTGCATTGATTCTTTGATTCACTTTATCCATGTGATCACATGAATCCGCAACTTTATTGTTCACTTCACTTCACATTATTAGCTCCAAGAATATTTAATAGTTGTTAATTCATTCTTTTAGATTTAACTGTCTGGTTATTTTCATAAAATTGCCTAAATATTTTTGTTTTTATGAGCAATCTCATGTTTTAACCCCATTATGTCTAATAATTTCTAAATTAGCTTTGTTGTTACTTCCATCTTACTGAGATCAAAGAAATTTTAAATTCGATCATATGTTCTCTTACTAATGGTAGGTATAGAAAGACATGGTCAAGTATTTCCTATATTGTTGGTTAATTTTATAGGTACCCTAGGATTTAGTATCGTCTTACCTTTTCTTGTCTTTTTAGTTAGGGATTTTGGCGGAAGTGCTATAGTTTATGGTGTACTAGGTGCAACTTATTCTGCTTTCCAGCTTATCGGTGCTCCAATTTTAGGAAAATGGTCTGATGTTTATGGTAGGAAAAAAATTCTTCTATTAAGTAATTTTGGAACTCTAATTGGTTGGATTTTTTTCCTTATTGCACTATTTTTACCAGTGGAAAAACTTACTCTTGATACTGTTCTTTTCGGAAGTATTGTTATAAGTCTCCCTCTCCTTGTATTATTCTTTGCCCGAGCTATCGACGGAATTACAGGAGGAAATATTTCTGTCGCTAATGCATATCTTGCCGATATATCATCGGATGAAACTCGGAGTAGAAACTTTGGAAAAATGGCTATATCAGCTAACCTAGGTTTTATTTTAGGTCCTGCTATAGCTGGAATATTGGGAGGAACGATCTACGGTGTGATATTACCAGTTTTGGCTGCTTTGCTTCTGTCATTAATTACTCTAATTGTAATTGTTTTTAGATTAAAAGAATCTATGCCCACTTCTCCTCAAATTCTGGTACCAGAAGAAGGTAGCATAAGAAAAGTATTTGCACAGGAGTGCAAAGACTGTTACGATAATGAAAATTCCAAGAAACTCAAATTTCGAGATGTCTTTAAGTTGGAACATATTCCATATTTGCTTGTATTATATTTTTTGATATTTCTTGGATTTAATGTATACTATGCTTCATTTCCGATTCATGCCGCTAATGATCTAAAGTGGTCAATAACACAGTTAGGAATATTTTATGCGGTCTTAAGTGGAGTAATGGTTCTCATCCAAGGTCCTGTCTTACGCAAGGCGTTAAAAAAATTCTCAGAGGAAAAACTAGTTATAATTGGTAGCATAATTTTAGGTACTAATTTTGTTTTATTTGTATTCAATAATATTATCACTATATATGCGGCTGTAATTTTATTTGCAGTTGGTAATGGTCTTATGTGGCCATCATTTATGTCCATATTGGCAAACCGTGCAGGGACAGCTTTTCAAGGATCAGTACAAGGTGTTGCAGGTAGTTTTGGAGGCCTAGCAAGCATCATCGGGTTAATATTGGGAGGATTTTTGTATAGCTTGGTCGGAGCAGCTACTTTCCTAGTTAGCGCTGGGGTAATATTCACGGTCTTTATTATGTCCTTCCGGTTACTGAAAATGAGGAGTATTGATTAGTACAAGATTTTAAAGATTCCAATAATGAAGATTTCTGGTGATGTATTAGTTAAGTAATTCTTGTTCTGACAATAGCTAAGAAGAATAGGACCAAAATAGCAAGAGTTAGCGAGGAAATTATTACATCAGTTACCGGAACATCCAATGTGACAAAGATATCATCTACAAAATCTATGAATTGTTGGATTGCAAAAAAAGCAAAAATAATTATGGCATATATAGTTAGTTTAAGACGAGTTTTTCTATATGCAGTTATGGAGAGTGCTAGTAATAAGATAGAAAATATTGCAATACCTAGGGCCACTGCATTTTCTAATCCTTCATACGGATCGATTTCATGAATAAGCGAGAAGAAAATGTTTAACATAGTCAACATAAGATAGTCACTTATTCCATCTCCCTACTGCTAGATAATGATAGAAACATTTCTACAATTCTCATACTCCACCTATCCCAAATGCTAGGATAGTAGTTCCTAAGAACTGTAATGATATACTTGGGGTCGCTTTCATGTAATTGATATCTCTTATATCTTCCATCTTTGGTCTCTTTAATTATTTTAATGTCAGTCAAGCGTCGAACATGCCAGCCGATAGAACTCGCTGATATTCTTACACTGTTGACAATATCTGTTTGAGTGGGACTTTTTTGTTCTAATATAAACATAAGAATTTTTCTTGCAGTTTCGTGAGTCAAAACTTCAAGTATTTCTTTTTCGTTCTCTTTGAAAAGCGCAGCAGGGAAATAATATTTATACAAACCACGCCTAGTAGATGTTACTCTTCCCATTTTTTCCAATTTGTCCAATTGATATTGAACTGTTCCCATTGAAATACCCATTGCCCTTTTGATTCTACGTAAATGGCATCCCGGATTATTTTGAATGAAATGCAACACTTTATCAACAGTGTCTTCGGACTTATCCATGACGAGGAAGCCACCATCGAAAAGGTACAACTAACAGTAATATCGTAATTAGGAATATGATAACGACTATTGGAAAGATGCAATATCTGCTTTTCATATTAATTGCGCCATTTATAATATAGTGGTACAAACGTCTGAGCGATTAATAGCTTCTCCTCGTATTATTCTCAACTCACTGATACGATTGTATCAGATTTCTTATTAATCCTGCAATTCCTTTTATGCCATGGAAACAAAATTAGTTTTTGCACTAGGAGCATTAATCATGTTGACTGACACGATGTTGATTGTTGCTGGTCTGGGATCATATAGTCAACAGCAGACAGCGATGGGTATTAACTATGCAATGGCCACATCAAAAACTTCTGATGTTAAATTTACAGATTCATTTAATCTTGAGAACTGCACTTTTTCTTCTACAGGTACCAATCCATATTTCATTCTGCAACCAGGCTATCAGCTTGTGTTTAAAGGTGTAGAAGATGACGAACCCCTTAACGTCACCAGTACTGTACTGGACGAGACCAAAGTTGTTGGTGATGGTATAGTTACAAGAGCAGTAGAAGAAAAGACAGTTAACAGCGAAACTGGCGACCTAGTTGAAATAACCAAAGATTACTTTGCAATATGCAAGGAGAACAATACTGTATTTTACTTTGGAGAGGATGTTGATAATTATGAAAATGGTAAAGTAGTAGATCACGAAGGATCATGGCTTCATGGCTCTAATGATGCTAGAGCTGGTGTGATAATGCCTGGAATGATTTTACTGGGCTCAAAATACTACCAAGAAATTGCTCCCGATGTTGCAATGGATAAATCTGAAATAGTAGGTGTGAACGAAACAGTAAAAGTTCCTTTTGGCAGTTTCAATGGTGTAATCCACATGAAAGAAACAAGCGACCTTGAACCAGCAACAACAGCAGAGGAAAATTTGCACGCACCTGGAGTGGGACAGGTAATAGATGGAGACACCAAACTCATCAGCGCTGGATATGTCAAGTGAGTCTGGAGTAAGAACTGCTAGGCAATTTATTATTGTTGCATATTCCACATTTGAGTATCACCAATCATATGCACATAGGAGATCAGCATTTGGTATGAATGACTACTTATTCGATTTGTTTTTCATCGAGTCATATAGTCTTAGTTTTATACCATAAACTCTTACAAATCTTAATGAATGATATAAAAATCATTTTTGGGGTTGTCATCATGATATCTCTTGGAACAACAATCAACGTTATTCAATCTACAATGACTCCGACATACGCGCAAACAACCTTTAAAATCGGTGCACCAGCAAGGTCTGAAACAGCACCTGTTGCAACATTTGAAAATGATATGTATGTTGCATGGTGGACCAATAAAACAGGGAACGATGAGGTAATGTATACAATGTCATCTGATGCAGGTAAAACCTTCACCGAGAAAATAAATCTCAGCAATACTCCTAATTCTGATTCAGTCGACGTAGAAATATCGGCGGATGAAGGAAAAGTTGCAGTTACTTGGTGGGAACGTAACCAAACAACAAATGAACCTGTTATTAGAGTAAGCAGTGATGGTGGCAAGACATTTGGACCACTGTTGAAACTAGGGAGTGATGAATAAATAGTTCCATAAATATACGAAATTCCGTGAAAGGTAGATTGTATGAACAATAATCAACGGACCCACCAGTTACCCGTGTTTAGGCATTAATAATAGGTTCTATAATAAGTAGCGAAGTTCGTCTTGTAAAGCCTATTGTGATACAAATGTGTAATTCTGATTACTATAATGTGCGTGGTTAAGTGATCGTCTATGAGCTGTTTGTACCAACCATCTTATTAATTATAGTAAACTGCCTATGAAGTATGGAATCTCAAACCAATAGCATATTTCTGTTGGTTGCAATACTTGGACTTGGACTATTCTTAATACTGATGTTATCTGGTACCATTGCGTTACCTTTACAGGCGGCGATACCCTCTTTCAGTAAATCAAACTTTCACAATTCACTTAAGATTGACAATAAATATTTCCCCTTGAACCCTGGGACTACTTACGTCTACAAGGGAACGGATGAGGGTGAGCCTACCCGCGACGTGTTCATAGTTACCGACAAAGTAAAGGTGATACTCGGTATAAATATACGTGTAGTTCACGATGACGCCTTCGTGAAGGGCAAACACGAAGAATCCACGGATGACTGGTTCGCACAGGACGATCAGGGAACTGTCTGGTACTTTGGAGAATTTACAACTGATCTTACTACCGGTAGTCATGAAGGCTCTTGGGAAGCAGGTGTGAATGGAGCAAAACCCGGAATAATCATGCTGGCACAGCCTGAGGTCGGCGATACGTATCAGCAAGAGAGGGCCAAGGGTGTGGCCGAAGACACAGGGACCATCCTCAGTCTCAACGAAGAAGTCCGCGTACCTTTCGGCTCCTTCTCAAACGTGCTGAAAACCGAGGACTTTAATCCTTTTGAGCTAGACATATTGGAAAACAAATTCTATGCACAAGATGTCGGATATATTAAGGCACTACGGGTGAAAGGAGGATCGGCAGAGGAGCATCTAGTACAAATCAAGGGCAAAATTAACGATACCCAGACAACCGAGATGCCATTAGCTATTAATGATACTAGTAGCAATGATACTAGTAGCGGACAACAGACACAGAGCCCACAAATGTCCGTAACTCCTTTAGAGAAAGGGAACATAGCTCCAAAAGCTTTTGACCAAAGCATATCTGTAGAACAAGATGGTCAACTAGATATTAATTTAGTAGGTAATGATGATGACAATGATCCCATACGATTTGACATAGTATCGAATCCATCAGATGGAAGTCTTGATAACCTTGATAAGTCAAAAGGTACTGTGACCTACGTTGCAAAGAAAAATTACATTGGAAATGATGAATTTACTTTCAAGGTAATTGATGATAAGGGAGCTGGTAGCAACGTCGGAATTGTGGATGTGACTGTTAATG
>Ga0209858_1000111_pt1 | contig 7309 bp, 8 predicted proteins | sample GWRWN3_50_60_FD_187231 | JGI IMG/M metagenome (GOLD analysis project Ga0209858, IMG submission 187231) | Riverbed sediment microbial communities from areas with no vegetation in Columbia River, Washington, USA - GW-RW N3_50_60 (SPAdes)... | ecosystem: Environmental > Aquatic > Freshwater > River >... | reverse complement strand
TGTCTGCCAAATTCTCTGAATTGAACTATCGACTCTTGTAAGTTTGAAATAAGACTGCGTCAGTACGGAGGAGGCGGCAGCATTGCTCGCGTTCTGCGCGAACTGCACAGCAATCCCACCGGGAACATTGACCACAATAAAACCCTTGATCATAACTACCGCAACCGTGACAGCCGTCACCCCTCCACCTGTCCCAAGAACAGTCTGACGAGCATTCGTCACAGGCGCAGCTGCTGCACCGTCGATAATCAGAATCTGATTCCGTAAAGCAGTCGCAGTAAGAATCTGAGTGGTGGACGAACTGGCATTGATCGCAGCTTTGACACCGGCAGCAACGTTGCTCGTTGTCATCAGTTGAACATCGATCTCGTAAATTCCACCTTTCTCAATAATCGGCCCATCACCATTGGCAGCAGGAATCACAAGATCGGTCACATTTACCAAGGTTGTGCTGGTGTCAACATCGAATTGAGTTGCGACACGGGCAACATAAGGTTGAGATAAATACGGCATGATAAATTCTCCTTCTAGACTATGACTGCCTCTTCTACCTTCAGAGTAGACCCACCTAGAACTACCGATGTCCCTACGGCGGCATTACGAGCAAATTGAATCGCCAACGTTCCTGTGGCGTTCACAAGAATACTGCCTGTCAGTCTAACCTGAGCTGTGGTTACTGCTGTTACCGCGCCTACCGCTGTCCCTAGTGCCGTTGCTCTGCTCTGAGCCGCAACAGCAGTTTGGAAAACTACCGCTTCATAAATCACAGCCGTGGCTGTCGCACTTCCTGCCAAGGCCATTTTGATACCGCCTGCAACATTTGATGTCGTATAAAGAGTAGCCTCAATTTTATAAGTTTTTCCCCCAACGACATCGATTGTAAACGATGTGATATTTGCCAGCGTCTCATCCGTCTTGCTGAAATTACTCGCAAGCACGAGCGAGCTTGGTTGAGTTGAGCAAATAACGTTTGGCATTTTAAGTCACAGTCCAAGTTCCAATCACTGAAATTGCAATCCATTCTGTTGCATTGATCGCGACCAAAGCCACACTGCTTCCTATTGTCGTATTCGAAATATTTCCAGCCGATGCCGAAACCGATCCGGCGATCCGGATTGTGTCACCCGTGTTTGCAACAACAGATAGACCATCAGTATCCTGAACAATAAAGGTATAGGTCAAATTCGCGGCAGCAGAAGGAAGATTGAACGTTACCGAAGATGTTGCGCCCTCATTCGTGTAAACCTTGCCAGAATCGGTCGCGACAATATTTGTAGTGGCCGTACGGGCTATGATCAAAGCCCCGCCGATTAAGACACCAACTCCGGTAGACCCATCGGTCACTCGCATCCATGGCTCGATTACACTGCCAGCCCAAGCAAACCCTACAGATTGATTCGCTGCTCCGAACCCCCCTCCGAAAGTTGCCTGAGATGTTCCGACCCTGACTTGACCAGATTTCAGACGAAGAAATACGGTCACGTTTTGATCGCCTATTATCAGATCCCCTGCGGCATCATCAGAGTACATGCCCACGGCAGTCCCGATATTAACCCTTGTGTCCGAAACTCCTCCTGCTCCTACCCAAATCGCCTTCCATTTTGTCCCAGATAACCCGAGGTCATAAGTATCTGAAGTTCCGGGAACAACATCCCCTGTACCTTTAGGAGTCAGAACGATATTAATGTTAGACCCTGATCCCGCAGCCGATAAAACGGGATGCCCCCCGGAAGCCGCATTCGCGACATTCAGAAAATTGACTGCTGATCCCGTAGATGTAAAACCGATGATCGTATTGCCGTTTACATCATCAATCCCCGTAGTGATAAGGGGAGAAGTCGCCCGGAGATTCCCATCTCCGGCCGTCATGTTTGTCCCGTCGCTTGTAAGCCCTGAAATACCGCCAAAAGCAGATGAATTATTATATTGAACCTGAGTGTTCGATCCTCCCGGAACACTACCGTTTAAAACAACAATAGTCCCACCAGAGTTTTTATATTGAAGGAAACCGCTGGTGGAATCAGCCCATAAACGAAGATCGGCCACAGCGGGAGAGCCTGGAGCTGAAGATTTTCGAATATCTTGATACCCGGAAAGGGCAAACCGAAAAACAGCGTTTCCTGATGCCCCTGCAATTACAAAATTATCCGGCTCGATTGTAAACATGATATTTACAGTGTCGGTAGCCTTATCGTAAGTCGTCCAACGGAAAAATCCATTGTTTAAAGACTGGTGAACGGTGTAATAAGAACTGGTTTCATTCCACCATGCCTCACTCCAATAATTTGCAGCCTCAGCAGTAGTGTGAAATACAAGCAGTGCGGGCTTAACGATATCGGCAGGGACAATAGCCGCTGCTACAGTCGAATTTACAAGTTGAAGGACATTTGCGGTAGACGAATTGGATGGCGCACGAGTAAGACCATCAGTCTGGTTCTGCGCTAGAAACGTAAAGATATTACCAAGTGTACTCTTCACATTTTGATTCGCAGCCGAGGCGGACAAATCTACAGCAGTGATCAAATCGGTCGAAACTTGACCACCTGCCAAATCCGGCATTGCTGTGATTTTCTTATTCGCCATTAAGTACCGTCCTCAAGCTCGATAAGACCCGATCCATCTTCCAATTCAATCAACCCCGACTCGTCTTCCAGTTCGATTCCAAAACTGAATACAGCAGGGCGAGCTAGAGCCGTTGGCCGCTTAAACCAAAAATTGGTATGCTCATCTCCCAATCCATGTATTAATTCGTAAGATAGCGGCATGATCAATTCGTATTCGAGATCCAGTCAAACTGATTCCGAAGCCTCTCGTAAATAAATCCTGGAATAAAAAATCCGTACACAGTAGTACGAATCACATGAGTCGTATCATTCGGCGGATCATCCAGTCTTGCCACGAGATTCGTATACTGGTTTCCACCGAAGATCAAAAACTCTTCCACATCTAAAACCAGATGAGGCGGATTCGTTCTGTCCGTCTGATCTCCCTCATTGCCCGTTGGAAAACTTAGCGCATTGAACCCTGTTTGATACACCCACCAAGCTCCATCACCACTTGGCGTAACCAGATGCATGTTATTATCGGCCTCACCGTCAACCAACGAAGTCACATAGCATTCAACTCTATATACAATACTCCCCTGCTCTGACGGAACAAACTGAGACGCAAGAATATAATCATCGGCAGACGGCCATACGACCTGATACCCAAACTTCATCGGGGTAAGATAATAATAAGGTATCTCAGTTAACTGAGAAATATCCCGCATTGTCCGAGCAATCATGCTCATAATTTATTCCAATAGCCTCCATCACCCCACGGAAGCCACCTCTGACCTATGATAGTCAAAATGGTATCAGGAAAATCACTGTCACATCGATTCTGCAATTGAAAACGGAATTGATCTCCCTGTCGCAGAACATAGGGAGCCATAAACTTCAAACTCTTATCCCGATCGAACCAAATCGAAGCACCTATCTGTGATTTCGGAGTATCAACTGTCGCCCATGCCCATGCCTCATGAACCACATCAATCTCATAATGACCAAACTGAAGCGACATATATCCACCAGGATACTCCTGCGGCGCACCGAGCAGTTGAGCAGCATTGATAAATCGAGTCGAAAGATTCTCACGCTCTCCTGTAATCGAGATCATCATATTGGTATCAGGCAAATCATCCGTATGACCTGGCCCTCCCCAATTCGCAGCAAAACCAAAGATATACCAATCGAAGGGACAAACCTGAGTGAAAAACATTGCCGAGTGATTCACTTCAAACGTAGTTGTTCCTACAGGATCACCAACAGGAGTTCCGAACTGGATAGACTGATTGCAGACTATCCATCGGCCATTTTCGATAGTGTGATCAGCTTTATGTTTTTGATCTGGCGTCCAGTCGCTCATGATTTCGCCGTGATTCGATCTTTCAGTCGAATACCTCGCATCGTCAGATAGCGATCAACTGTCTCTGGAGAGGAGGATGCATTGATAAATTGAAAAGTGAAACGATTATTCTTCGGCAAAAAATACTCAATCGGAATCGGGAGAATCGGCGAAACCTGCGTTGCTGCACCAGCAATCGTATGGATCGGAGCAAACGTATTATTCTGCATCCATTGATACTGAGAGTTGTCAACAATCGAAATCCGTACAAGAGCATTCAGAAAGTTGACACCGATCTCAGTTATTAACACATCGTCAGTCGCCTCATCTGAAGTAAATTGATTGGTCTGCGCCGATGCTGATTGATAAGTCGCAAAAGGAATCGTCACAGTCAGCAAATACGGCATCTGCCGCGTGTACTGAGCCACAATATGTTTACCGTACTCTGTCAGTTGATACACTGATCACCTCCTCTGGTAAAAAAGCTTCGAAGAGGACAGAAACCAAAACACAATCAGGAAAATAAAAATTTCTGCCCTCTTCGAAAAGGAAAAACCAAACGGCAAACCTCAGCCACTAAGCGGACTGATTCCCACACCTTCAAGGATGACAACGATTCGCATCTGCGGAACACCATTCGTGATCGCAAACGAGAAGCCGTTGCCAACCTGCATTTCGACACCGAAACGAGTGTTCTGCGGCAGATGGCGCATAAAGGGCATTGTGTATGCCCATCCCATACCATTACCAACGATCGCATCGTTGAGTGGATTGGCGACTACACCCGCAAGACCAATCTGATTTGCAGATTGATACACACAGGGGAATCGCCACATCGGGCCGCGTTCGAATCGCGTTTCATTCACGTAGAAAGTGAATGTCAGAGACTCCTGCAATGCTCGCATGATATTACCCGTCTTGATCGCTGCACCCTGGATGGCCGTTGCAGGCTCATCCACGATTGCGCCAGGGGAGAGGGTTAGGTTGAGAGCATTCCCTGAGGTCTGGACAGTCAGGTCAGACGCACCTGGGAGCTGCAAACGAACCTGAATTGACCAGATGAGAGCTTCGTAGCCCTCATCGAATCGCCCATCCTGCACCCAGGGGTGTACATCGATAATGCTTTTCGTGTAGCCCGTTCCGGCATTATAAAGAGCACCTTGTTTCCCTATCCCCGCCTGGAAAAAATTGAAACCGGCTGTTGACAACGTTGTCGCCGGATCAAGTCGGAGAGTGTCATACAAAACCAATCCATTGGCCGATGCCAGCCGCGCATCATTGCCGCGAACGAACTCAGCAATCTGATCGTAATAGGCTGGATTGATATGATTGAGCGTTGTCGGTAAGCCACCCATTTCTGACCTGGTGAAACCAAAAGCGGGAGGCGTTGCTTGATACTGTTGAACCATAATCTTGTTACCTAGAATTTTCCTTTCCTTCTAAATTCCCGTTTGGGTTTCAATAACCAGTCCTGATCGCCGAAATTCCTCGCATAGCGTTACCGTTCGGAGGAGCGGCAGGAGGCAAAGACATAATATTGGGAGGCGTCCCAGTCACTGCGGCAATTCCACTCATACGGCGGCGATAACCGCTCATACCAGCATCGGCGCTGATACCAACCCCGGAAAGAAGCTTGCGAATCCACGGCGTAATAATCGTGGTAATTCCAAGAGCAACCCCTACGATCACAAGCGGACGCTGGAATCTCCGAGTAATCGGTGTGACTCCGGCAAGCCATCCAAGACCAAACCCGGTAGCAGCAAAAATTACAGGCTGTTGGAATTGGCCAAGCGGCAGGAAGCCTCCCACCAGTCGATTCACTGCTGGTGCAGCCACAGCCACGGCGAATGAAGCAATCGAATAGTTGAACGCTTCAGTCAGTACACCTCCACCGACCGGATTGGGTCTGTGACGACGCCGGGCAACCAGATTGCTCGGACGACGCCCGCGACGCCTCCGATTTACTCGCAACGAAACACCATGCGAACCGGTACGTCGCGCTACAGTTCTTCTTGCTGTTGTTGACCGCCGCTTATTTGGTCTCCTAGTAGGAGAAGCACGCCTACGGCCACGTCTTCTAGTTGCAGCCATTTTTCCTCTCTTTCGTTTCGGCCCATTCACAAGCGACAGTATCGGTGTCACCGGATTAGGCACTCGTACTCTTTTAAGAGCCATATAGCTGACTCCCCTTTCGATTCCGCCTTCTACTTATGACCGATCGCTGCGGCGGTAGCATCAATCAATCAAGGTTTTATAAGTGCTGGCGGGACAGGAAGGAGAAGTTGATATCAACTTCTTTTATCCTCCGCAGTCCCGATAAATTCGCTGTTCGAACGATGAAACCTTCACAGCCTTACTGCGATCTATTTTGGTTGCCGCCAAAATAGATGGGCTGTACTAACCAACAATTCCTTCTCTTTCAATCTTATATCCACCTCCGCTAAAATGAAGCATCCCATCAGAATCGCTCCTCAGTCGAGGTAATGGATTTTCGAAATCGTGATACCAAATTGTTTTTCCCGGATATCCAAGATGCGGCTTTTTACATTCATATTCCAATCGATAAACCTTTCCAAAATCCATATTCGGATTTGCCATTGGCTTCTTTTCTACCGATCCGGCGTAGAGTTTTTCTTTTCCATCCTGGAGATAATAAATATGCCCCGCAGTTGGCTTGAAATCTCCGGCATCGGTACAAATCTTCACCATTGGCCCTATCCCAGATAATCCCTTACTCGGAATATTGCCCGGAATATAAAGATCAAGATATTCTCCAACCTTACCTGCAAATTGCTCCCTGCGATCTTCTGCACCAGACTGATTCCTCTTTCGCTGTTTGGGATTCTGCAATGCCTCCCTCGGAAGCGCATCCGGATCACGAAGAGCGACACCGATGTAATAAGCCTTTCCACGGCCACTCTTGAAAACCAGCATCTCTGATTTTTGCTTTGCTGTTAGCGACCCCGGAAAGTCATGCCTGTGAGCCGCAAGAATTCCCTTCTCTACAAGATGCTTCAGCACAGTCTTCTTTTTCGCCTTCGACCAATGAAGACTGGTCTTATTTAGAATGTCAGAAACCGACATCAGACCACCGCTCTTACCACCGGGTTGCACTCGGAAGGCCGCTCGCAGAAGTATCAACTCTTGATCGGTGAGCTTTGTAGAATTTTTCTTTGCAGCTTTTTCAATGCCCCTTACTGCGCCAGAAATAGCGCCTCCTGCAACTTTTAGAACCTTGCCGCCCGCTTTCTTTACTGTCGATAAAATTTTCTTTCCAGAAGGATTCTTGCCGGTTCGCATCTTACGAACAAAATTCTTCTCTTGCGTATAAATCTTTCGAGCCTCAAGAAGCATTGCCTTGCTAAATCCCGCCCGCTTCATCAAATCAAGAATCTGTTTCTGGTTCCTGCCTGCTCGGATA
>Ga0209858_1000084_pt1 | contig 9359 bp, 9 predicted proteins | sample GWRWN3_50_60_FD_187231 | JGI IMG/M metagenome (GOLD analysis project Ga0209858, IMG submission 187231) | Riverbed sediment microbial communities from areas with no vegetation in Columbia River, Washington, USA - GW-RW N3_50_60 (SPAdes)... | ecosystem: Environmental > Aquatic > Freshwater > River >... | reverse complement strand
ACGATTTGTATTTAGGCGGTATAGAAATTTTTATTCTTTGAGGCATATAGTTCCTTATCCGAGATATATTTAAGATTATTGGATACCAGATATACTGTTCATCCCAACTATTTGCCGTACTCATCGTGGCGGCGTACCCAAAACTGAGCAAATTCATGACCTGCCTCGTCTCTTCCCTTGGGAACTAGGTCCAGGTAGTGATATGCCACATTCAACATATCAATGCCACGCGCATAAGCTGAATAGGTGTGAAACACCCGACCTGCGGGGTCTGTAAAATACACGGACTCCCTCCCGCTCAGAACTGTTCGTATCTTGCAAATTATAATACGAACCTTGGTGTACAATAGTCGTCATATTGTCACAACAGAATGAAGATACTTTTCTTGACTTAGGTTGGCTTGTAGATGAGCATCTTCATCCTAAATATTGGGTCGAAAGTAAAAATCGAAATCCTGACAATTCGCATATGGTACGTATTCCAACAAAAAAAATGGATAAACATACAGTAATAATAGCACAGTCGGGTTCAGGAAAGTCATACTTCCTTGGAAGACTTATTGAGGAAATAATTATCAAGTCAAAATCAAGATGCCTTATTTTAGATCCTAATGGAGATTTCAGAAAAATATCTGAAATTGATGATGATTTATGGAATAATAATCAACCGCTATCAGAAAAGTATGATATAAAGACAGGTATTGGAAAACTCACCCTAGAGAGTGAAGAGGATTTTGCGAAAACATGGAGACATTCAGTTCAGGATTTTTGTATTAAGACAAATAGAGTGCCAAAAGAATCTGGGGATCAAGAGCTAAAAATTTGGTGGCCATCAGTATCACTTGAATTTCTGATACAAGAAAACGATCCTAGAACAACGACCGAAATGTTTCACTGTCATAACTGGGCAAAGGTGTTATTCAATCAATTTGCACAAATGTCTGATGATACTAATGGCGAAGATATTATTAGTAAAGTCAAAAATATTTTCAAATCATTACAAGACATTCCCAGCGAAAATAGAGTGAAAATGATACAGAAATTAAGAACAACTCCTAATGATAAATCTGAAACAGCCTCAACTCATCCTAAATTATTGGATTCCCTTCTGTCGTCAGGGTTATCAGGTTTAGGTGATATAACAAAAACATTAACAAAAATAATCAACACAAGTTCTGAATCTATGGAAAAAGCCAAATTCGTATTCGAGTCCTACAGTTGGGACACGGTAAACTCTTATTTTGGATTAATTGAACAGTATCAATCACTTGGCATTCTTGCTAAAAGACCATATTCGTCCAATCATAAAAGACGTTTAGAAGTAATAGATTTGCCTTCTATAAATAATAATGAATTAAGAGCATTGGTTCTTAATTCAATCTTAACCGAAGAATGGGAAAATGCTACCCAGAAATGGGAGGATGCAATGAAAAGTCCTCGTAGTGAAGATAAAAGAGTACCCACCTTCATAATACTGGATGAAGCACATAACTTTATCCCCTCAAATCCACGGTCTCGACATGAGACCTTAGTTAGAGAACAATTTCGTACTATCGCGGCCGAAGGGAGAAAATTCGGACTCTTTCTAATTTTAGTCAGTCAAAGAGCTGACAAACTTGATGATTTAGTTCTTTCTGAGTGCAGTAACAAAGCAATCATGCATCTTGATTCTCAATCAATGGTTAATCAAGTTATCAAAAGATTAGGATTAGAGTATGATATAGAACCCAGTGTACGCACGAAAATCACCAACTTTAAGACTGGCAGAATTTTTCTTGCAGGAAATTGGGCCGGTGATGATAGTATATTCTTTTGTGCAGCGAGGAGAACATTAGAAGGTGGAAGGAATTTGGATGATAAATATTGGGCTAGGGCTACATGAAAACAATCCATCATTGATTTATTAGAACTGCAAGGTAAAAATCTCAAATAGGTCTAAAGATTCCGTCTAAAATTAAGTTATAAAGTGCTGATGCTATTAAACAGTAAACTTTTCTAACAATCAAAACTTAAAGCTCCGCACTGTATCCATAACTCAAAAACCTACTTTTATCACCGATACGGACATGCATCCTCCGGAGTTGATTGCTTCTATTCCAATGAACTTAAAAAAGTTAGACACTGTATTGCAACTACGTAAACAAGTTAAGTGAACACATTTACTAGCAAAGAACAAAACTGTTTGCTTGATTCATTAAAAAGTGCGGTCGAGCAGTCAGCCACACCTTATCTCATTATGATTGTTGCCTACTTATTCGATGCAAAATCAGAAGAATAATTAATGTGAATATAGGAATCAGAAGCATCACCGAGGCAAACAACCACACATTCTTTGAGATTAAACTAAATGTTTGAATACCAAGAACATTGCTGCCTACAAACGTGATAAGCAATACACTTACAGGAATTATTAGTGATAAAATGGCCGCGGTGAAATATTTAATTTCTCTTTTTTGGGGTCTAAACGCTAATTGTATTCCAAATATAGTAAAGGCCATGGCTACAAAAAAAGACACAACTGATAGAATAACTTGACGTGGAGCATTTTCCTCTTGTACACTTCTAGATTTTCTTAGTTCATTAATTATGATTTGTGTTTCATTGTTAGTTCCATTTTTAGCTAGTGGATCATTTTCAATGGCTAAAACCCGATTTGTTTGTAATAACCCCTGCATAGTTTGAACAGGTATAGTCAATAAAACCATTACAGTAATCAAGACGATGGGTACAGATATGGCATACATTCCGAAAATGCTGATACCAACATCCGTTAATGAATTTTGTGTTCAGAGTTAGAATTGATTCCTTTAGTGAACGAAGTACAATATCCGAAATTCATTAAGTGATATATATAGTGTTAATTTGATCTCAAATTCTCATATAAATCCAAAACTGCTTAATTACTATAAAATAGAGAAGTTGCGAGTATCTAAAAAGATATTATTACTCATTCAGATGAGAAATTGAACTGCAATCGTTTGACCACGACAATGATTTTCGTATGAGTCAATATATGCAACATTTCAATATGTCGAAAGAATTTTACTCCTTCAACAATGGAAACATACACTTTCTTATAATGTCCACAGAAATACCGTATGAATTAGGTTCTGAACAATATGAATTTGTCAAGTCAGATTTAGAAAATGCATCAACAAATTCGACCATCGATTGGATAATAACTGCATACCATCAACCTGCTTATATATCCCAAAATGATTGTAAAGGGTGTAGTCCAAGAGTAACTCTAAGAGAACTGTATCATCCTTTATTTGATAAATATAACGTGGATCTGGTATTACAAGCACATAATCATAATTATGAAAGAAGCTATCCAATATTATACAACAGCAAGGATTCAGAGAACCCACTAATAGTCAATTCAAATAAAAATAGTTACAATTATGATATTGATAACTCTCATGGAGTCATCTTTGCTACTGTTGGAACTGGAGGAGGGGAGCTTAATAATTTTGAAGTAAAAGTCCCTTACGTAGTAACCCAACATCAGGGTTTTGGTTTCTTGAATATAGAGCTGACAAACAATGGAACGAGATTGAATAGCACCTTCTATGCTAATGATGGAACATTACCTGACCACTTTACTATTGATAAATGATTCAAATGTCAGGTCAATGTGGGAAATTATATAGAATGTATTCCAACTACGAATGAGTTCGAAAATTGAGGTCTCACTATGGATAAGCAATTTCTAAATCCAATGATAGTGTTAAATGGTGGACATACACAGAAGATACAGATTGCCTGTATAATGACTTTTATTTTAGTGAGTTGATGAGGAAGGTTCATGTCAGATATAAATACCCAAGATATGTTCTAATTAATCATGAAAGTTCCTATATACACTATTTATATTATCACATTACTCATAATAGGACCATCAACAGTTGCTACAGGAAGTGTTATAGATCTTGAAGATGAGGAAAAATCTTCTGAAAGACTGCAATTTGGTACTGAAACAAATAATCTAACTCAAAATCAAAATGATTCCGTATATCCTCAAACCGCGGCTTCGAAAAATAATGTATATGTAGTATGGAGCGAGTCAACTCAAAGCTCCACAGACAATAATTACGATATATATTTCAAAGCCAGTAGTGATGCCGGTAAAACCTTCGGAAGGACTATAAATCTAAGTGACAACCCGAGTTTTTCAGAACATCCACAGATTGCTGCAGTTGAAAATAATGTCTATGTAGTCTGGACGGATAATACATCCGGACACAAAGAGGTCTTATTCAGAATGAGTACTAATCAAGGAAAGGCATTTGGAAAAGTCTTAACGATAAGTGACGAAAATACCAATGCTTATCATCCAGAGATAACAGCATCAGGGACCAACGTTTTTGTGATTTGGAATAATCTTGACGCGGATAAAGGAAACCACATATTGCTCAGGCATAGTATCGATGGTGGTTCTATATTTGACTCCAAAATGGAAATCGGTGTTGGTGTTAAAGATTCTTTCCCGAAGGTTGCAGCAGATGATTCTAACTTTTTTGTAGTCTGGGACGTAAAGGGATATGACAATAATACAAAAGTCATGTATAAGAATGGCCAAGACAATAATGCATCTCTAGATGATAAAACTGTTGATTTGAACCAAGGTAAAAATGGAGGAGAATCACAGATACTCTCAAAAGGCAACCAGATATTAGTCTCCTGGACAAGTAACAGTGGGAAGGAAGGTAATGAACTTTCTTTGGTCAAAAGTGACGATTTCGGCATTAGTTTTGGAAACATTGTAAAAGTTTCAAATGGCTCTAAATCATCTAATGTGGAGACGGTCCTGGTAGATAATAACTTATTTGTTGTGTGGCAGGAGTCGGTTCATGATGCAGAAGAAATATTATTAAAGAAAAGTACAGACAGAGGAATAACATTCAGTCAAACAGTAGATTTAAGCAATAACGATGGAATCTCAGAATGTCCTTCAATTGCAGCAACAGAAGGCAAATTGCATATAGTATGGCAAGACAAATCTGCGGGTAATAATGAGGTATTTTATAAACAAATACCAGCAGAAGCTTGAAAATTAATAATCATAAATTCACATCCTCTTTAAATACAGTAAATAAATGTCTTGTTTCACTAGTAGGCTTTTGTGTTTCGTACTTTTTTCTTTTAGGTTCCATTCTACCCTTCAAATACATACAGGTGATTACGGCTACCTCATCACCCTCCTATCTTCAACTATGGAGAAAGTCCAAAAAAAAGGACGTCAATATTTTTGACGGTACTATGTTGTTATCCCTACTCTACTGTATTTGTTTCGTTTACCGGTAACAAGCCCGTATTATTCTTGCCTGTACTGTTGAATTGTACTAATGTCTCTACTTCTTCTCCGCCCTTCACCATTACCCCCTTGATATATCCGATATCTTGTGCATAGTATTTGTTTTCCACTATTTCAGGCTCTAAGGGGTTGATATCCTCTGTTTGTAGTACGTTCGAGAAACATCCATATGGTACGCAAACTTTTTCATTCACACTCAAAATAGCGCCTTTGTCCTCAGCGACGTCCTTGGCTACCTCTTGGTCATATTTATCACCGACCTTGGGTTGAGCTTCCATGACTATACCGGCCATGGCTCCTTTCTTGCCCGCTTCCCAAGAACCTTCATGGCTACCATCATTGGTAAGATCGGTTGTATATTCTCCCATGTACCAGACATTGCCATTATCATCCTGCGCAAACCAGTCATCCGTTGTTTCTTCATGTTCATCTTTCACGTAGGCGTCATCGTGAACTACACGTGTGCTTATACCGAGGATTTCTTTTGTATCGTTGGTCACTACAAATACATCACGAGTAGGCTCGCCATCCTCACTAGTGCCCTTGTAGATCATTGTAGTGCCTGGCTCTAGGGGAAAGTAGTTATTGTCTATTTTCAGGGGATTATGAAAGTTCGTTTTGTTGAACTCCATCGTCGCCGATTGCGCTGGTGATGTGAAAGAGCTCCATATCATCAATGTTACTAATGTAGCAGATATTGAAATAAATACAAATTCCTTTTTCTTGATTCGGGTTTCCATGAGATCAAAAGTAAATTACTTAATTAAAAAGAAATTTGATACAAACATATCAATGGGTAGGTTGTAGTAAGAGGAGAAGCTATTAATCGTTTACATGCTTGTACCATAATATATTACAAATTAACTACCTAATAGCAATGTGACTTTCTATGGGAACAGTTCAATATCAAATAAATAAATTACAATAAACAGGAAAGAGAACGTCCTCTAGGTACGGATTTGAGTTAATATTATTTTCTTGTATTTATATTAACCACGACGTCAATATACATTTTCCACGTCACGCAAATATGTAAAAAAAAGGGTAAAATTGCTTACACCATTTCATAGTGTAAGAATATGCAAGCATTTTCAGTCAGCTAATCTTCTTTATCGTTTGGCCCGTCAATATCTCCAGGCTCATCAGCATCTTCACCAGGGCCTTCTTCTACATCGTTTTTGTCATCTTCTTCGTTAGATGTGATTCCTGTTGTATTCTGTGTTCCAGTCACATTCTCTTGCGAATATGCTGGCTGTATTGTTGTCTCTTGAGCATATGTCATCATAGTACCAATAGATAGCGCTGTTGCAGTTAATACTGATACTATGAGACCAAAACTCAAAGATGATTTTCTGCTCATATGAGTTAGTAAGAAACTAGAATTAATAAAAAATTTGATACAACCATATCATTGAGTTAACATTATTGTGAATAGAATTCTTCAATCGTCTACGTGCTTGTACCATAATATATTATTAATAGGGCAGATAATAGCAAAAGGAAATATTGTGTAGATGTAATAGACATTATTATAGTGCCAGTTACGAAATTAGATATGTATTATGGGTGGCTGCTTGGTTTTGGATGAGCTTGAAGGCACTGCAGAGAAATTGTTGTCTTTCATCCAAGATAATCCTGGATGCCATTTACGCAGAATTAAAAGGGCAATGGGCATTTCAATGGGAACCGTTCAATATCAATTAGACAAATTAGAAAAAAAAGGGAGAGTAACATCTACTAGACGTGGTTTGTATAAATATTATTTTCCTATAGGGCTTTTCAAAGATAACGAAAAGGATATACTTGAGGTTTTGACTCACGAAACTGCAAGAAAAATTCTTATGTTTATATTAGAACAAAAAAGTCCCACTCAAACAGATATTGTCAATAATGTAAGGATATCTGCCAGGTCTATTAGCTGGCATGTTGGTCGCTTGATCGCCCTTAAAATAATTAGGGAGATCAGAGACGGAAGATACAAAAGATATGAGTTACAGGATGATGATGCCAAGTATATCCTAACACTTCTTAGGAACTACTATCCTAGCATTTGGGATAAGTGGAGTATGAGAGTAGTAGAAATGTTTCTATCATTATCTAGCAGTAGGGAGACGGAATAGGTGATGATCCTATGTTGACATTGTTGACAATTTTATACTCGGTTATTCTTGAAATCGAGCCATTTGAAGGATTAGAAAATGCAGTAGCCCTAGGTATTGGGATATTTTCTATCTTATTACTAGCACTCTCCATAACTGCATATAGAAAAACTGGTCTTAAACTAACTATATATGCCATAATTATTTTTGCTCTTTTTGCTATTCAACAAACTATGGAATTTTTAGAGGATACCTTTAGCTCACTGGATACTCCAATAACTGACGTAACAATTTCTTCACTGACGCTTGCTATTTTGGTCCTATTCTTCTTGGCAATTGTTAGAACAAAAATTACCTAAATTACAGATGCGGGTCCAAGAATCGTGTCAAACTGAATCACAAACGACCAACCCTAATAGTATTTAAGCTCTACTAGATTTTTAATGGTTCTTAATTTTAACAAACCAATACAGCTATGGATTTAATCTCATCATTATTTTACACATATCATAAATCAAAATGGATAACTAGTCTCAAAACGATTAATACAAAAGTGTGTTTTTACATTCTGATACTTAACGAGTTTCGAATATTGTGATTCGCAATAAAAGTAATAGGAAAGTAATCTGACCTGTAGTTTCAATTAATCTTACTTACCAAATTATATTTTACTGAATTATACTCTCTAACATATCATTACCATAAATTAATACATAAATTATCATTAATTAAACAAGCAGCTACTTGTTTCTAAAAAAGAAAAAAAATGGGGTATTTAGTTTCTGGAATTAATTGGAGTCTTCACCGCCACCGCCATCACTGTCTTCACCGCCACCGCCATCACTGTCTTCACCGCCACCGCCATCACTGTCTTCACCGCCACCGCCATACTTGCCATCATCATCATCTTTGCCATCATCATCATCATCGTTATTTTTGCCATACTTGCCATCACCATCATCTTTGCCATCATCGCCATCTTTGCCGTAGTCTGCATCTTCTTCACAACCCTCCACTTCATAGCCAGCTAACTTATCGCCTTTATCATGAGCATTTTTAAAGCATTTTTTTGTATCTTTATCTGCGTCTTTATAAGTATCAGAATTTTTGAATTTCTTCCAATTTATATCATCATCATCTGTATCATAGTCGTCACCTGCATATACTGGTATGTTATTACTTGGCAGACCTAGAATTCCGATAGTAAACACTGTTCCCAGAACAAGTAATGTCTGCATTGATCGTATGTTGTTCATTATTTTGTTTAAAAAACACTTTAATATAAAAACGCATTCGTACAAGTACGCAAGTGTCATTAAAATAATGTTCTCATCAGTCTAAACAATAATGGAATGCTTGTACCAATAATACTATTAAGTATAATTTTCTAATTGAGGGTCGGATAACAGAGCATTCTCTTAAACATAAAAGAATTCAACCAAAAAATCATTTTATTTCTATCAAACCATCTTGATTTCTGAACACCTGTAAATTTCTCTGTACTCAAATATCATCATGAATGCAGAACTAATATTAGCCTGAAAAAGAATCTGGAAAATATTACGCATCGATTGAATGAGATTGAAACCCCATTTGGAAGCCTTACGATTGGATTTAGCGATATAATATTGGCGTTTCCATTTGCAGTAGCGAGCGGATTTTTGGTATGTGCATATTTGCTTACGGAAGCGATTCAATTCAGAAGGAAGTTTCTCTATTATTATCCAATGAAATACAAAGATAAACAGGTTCTTCGCTAGCTTGATTAGTTTCTTCTTTCTTGAGTAGAAGATTGATTGGCTTCTTCATTAGAAGGTTGATTGGCTTCTTCATTAGAAGGTTGATTGGCTTCTTCATTAGAAGGTTGATTGGCTTCTTCATTAGAAGGTTGATTGGCTTCTTCATTAGAAGGTTGATTGGCTTCTTCATTAGAAGGTTGATTG
>Ga0209858_1000081_pt1 | contig 9614 bp, 10 predicted proteins | sample GWRWN3_50_60_FD_187231 | JGI IMG/M metagenome (GOLD analysis project Ga0209858, IMG submission 187231) | Riverbed sediment microbial communities from areas with no vegetation in Columbia River, Washington, USA - GW-RW N3_50_60 (SPAdes)... | ecosystem: Environmental > Aquatic > Freshwater > River... | reverse complement strand
ATTAGCTTGTATCTCCGATTGATCTACTAATCCGGGCATTTCGGCAATAATTTCATAAAAATTAGATCCTTTGATAACTTCTGGTTGTGTATGAATACTCATATCTGCCATATTAGTCATATTTTGTTGATCCTTTCTGGGATATCGTATTTGGGGTGTTACCGTTCCATATCTAGTTACGTTTTTCCATATATACCCGGTCAACACTCCTGCAAGAAAACCACCAATATGTGCAAAATAGGCCACTCCACCAAGGGGATTTATTAGGCCAAATATAACTTGCATTATAAACCAGAATGGAATGTACGCTATCGCTGGTATTCTTACTGTTGTGATAAAAAAAGCGGCAATTATAGTAAATATTTTAGCTCTGGGAAACAGCACCAAATACGCTCCCAATACTCCAGAAATTGCTCCCGATGCACCAATTGCAGGAATTTCTCCACTTCCTGTAGATACTGCATAAAAACTGTGAGCAAGTGCTGCGGCAATCCCCCATCCAATATATATAAAAACATATTTTATACGGCCAAACTTGTCTTCAATATTATCACCAAATACAAAGAGAAATAACATATTGCCGATAAGATGTGCTATTCCACTATGAAGAAACATTGAAGTGATTATAGAAGATATATCTCCCTCGAGTACTCTGTTTGGTATAGCACCATATTTATCCAATAATGCAAATGTTGCTGCTCTATCTGAAAAATATCCTGTATAAATCACTTCCACTAGAAAGATTATTGCGTTGGTGGCAATTAGCAAATAGTTTAGGTACGGTCTACCATGTATTCTCTCATTGTCATCATGAAGTGGAAACATGTTTACCCTATCAATGTCGCTTTCATGTGCCGAAAAGATTAAACTTTGGCATGTCGCCGCCTTTTTCACTGTGGGCTTTTCTAGTATGTCTTTTTAATCGTACTTTGTCTTCAAACTTCATATCACAATATTTACAAGCTAGGAGCTTAGGTTCGTTGTCAGTTTTGTCATGATTGAACCATTTCATAAATAATTTACAGGATAATCCGCTTGATTAAAGTTATGCTAAAACTATTTACATGCTGGATTATTTGGTATTAATTGCTCTGTTTTTTACAATTTAATATCGCATTTGAGTTGGGAAGATTTAACACATCAGATGAGTAGGATAGGTTTTTAACACCCTTTAAAAAATTTAATTTTACATATTTAATGTCAGAAGTAGAAGTTATACAGTACAAATGGGGTGTAGCCCACATATTTAGTAGTTATAATAATACTCTAGTCCATATTACAGATATTAGCGGCGCTGAAACAATTGCTTTTAGTTCCGGGGGAAGACATGTAACAGCTGACAGATATGAATCATCTCCATATGCTGCGATGAAATCTGCCGTTGCAGCAGCGGATATTGCAAAAACCAAAGGAATCAATGCATTGCATATTAGAGTAAGAGCTGTCGGAGGTGTTGGACCTCGTATTCCTGGACCTGGTGCTCAGGCTGCAATAAGTGCGCTTGCTAGAGCTGGTTTTAGAATAGGTAGAATTGATGATGTAACTCCAATACCTCATGATACAACGAGAAAACCTGGTGGGCGAAGAGGAAGAAGAGTATAGTCAATCCATCCTTTATAACATTACAACACTAAGACAATATTGAAGAAGAAATATTATCGTGCAAAATGCACAAATCCATCATTTTTGACAAGCTTTTGAATCCCTCCTTTTTTGTAGAACACATTTCCAGTGCCCTTTAATACCTCGCCAATATTAAATATCTTAATTCTCTGCTTTTTGGCTTTCTCAACCATTTTTTTAAAATTTGATTTGGGAACTGTCGCAATTATCTCATATTCTTCTCCACCAAAAAAAAGCAGTTCCTCGATACTAACTGAGTTTGAATCAGCAAAATGACATAATTCCATTGGAGTTGGAATTTTATTAATTAACATATCAGCTTTACTTTTTTGTGCAAGCTCATATAGTGAAGAAGATAGGCCGTCGCTGGAATCAATAGAAGACGAAAAATATTTTGCGAGATGGAATCCAAACTCTACTTGCGGTTCTGGGTATGTTACTGATGATAATGATTTTGATTTGAATTTCTTCTCGGCATTCAAATTGGATAAAATAATTTTTAATCCTGAAGAGGAGTATCCAAATTTTCCAGATGTTACTATTAAATCCCCCGGCTTTGCACCATTTCTCCTCGGAATTTTATTATCTTCTAAAGTTGTAACACCCATCATATTACAATCAATTATCAACTCTTTGGATTCATTTGTATCTCCTCCCAAGATTCGCACTTTATACTCTTTTGATGCTTTTGAAAATCCTTTGGCAAGGCTAATTATATCTTTTTTAGAATATCTTCTGGGTATCCCAATAGAGATAAGACATGCATATGGTCTTATACCTTTGGCAGCAAAGTCACTTACGCAGGCTGTTATGCTCTTCCTCGCTATTTGCCAAGGTTTCATAATCTTAGGTACGTCTGTACTTTCAATTAACATATCACTCTTTAAAACAAAGTTCATCCTAGTTGTTTTATTTGTTCTCTTTGTCATGTTATATTTAATTGGTACAATTACTACATCATCCCCTTTTACCTTATTTAGTAAAGGATCCTTGAAATAAGAAATAAAGAGATCTATAATTTCTCTTTCATTTAATCTCATCATATATGGATAGAACCTTTTCTTTAGTATCTTTAAAAAGAGATAGTACATTATTTGGTGTCGATTCTACTGAGATCCTAATTGCATCTTCTGTATTTGAAGATCTGATTAGGATCCAGGATTTATCATCAACCAATATTTTAGTACCATCCATTTTTACTATTTGAAATGATTTTGCCTTAAATTTATCTTCAATTTTTTCAATTATTGGTTTCTGAAAATTGGATTCTATAGGGACTTTTGATCTAATTGTTGAGTAATTTGAAGCAAGTTCAATACAATCGCTGTATTGATCATGATTTAATGAGCATATAATTGCACTAGCTAAAACACCATCTCTACACATGTTGAATTTTGGCATAATAAAACCTGCACTGCTTCCTTCACCTCCTGCCTCCGCGTTTAAGTTAAGCATTTCTTTTACTACATTGGCTTCTCCAACTTTTGAGTAGTTCAAGGTTCCACCATGGTCTTTGACCATGTGTTCAACAGCATTACTAGTATCTAAACTCACTACATATTTTTTTACTCCATGATTTAATGTGCTTGTAATACATAATAAGAGTGTAAGATCTGATGAGAGTTTGTTTCCATTATTACCTACTACTACAAGCCTATCTGCATCCATATCAAATGCAAATCCAAATTCTAGTTTGTTGGATAAAACAAGTTTCCTTAGTTCATAAAGATCATCTGTCGTAGGATCAGGAGATCTTGATGAAATACCTTCAATATCATTTATAGAGTAGAATTTCTGATTCAAAGTATTAAATAATTTTGGAACGAATGAAGAAATGGCTCCTCCTCCAGGATCTAGCCCGATTATATTTGTTTTTTTTATATCTTCTTTAAGGTAACTATTCTTTTTCAGTAATTCAAGAATATCAGATATATAATCTGAATGAACGTTGTATGAATTCCCATATTTTGAACTAGATAATATGTTTTCTTGTTGAATTGAATTAAGTTCCTCTTCGAATATTCCTCTTCCATTAATTACAAACTTTAAACCGTTCCATTCCAGAGGATTATGAGAAGCTGTTACTATTATAGCGTTACCATACTTTAGTGATTCGCGAAATACAAATGGTGTAGGAGCAACACCTAAATCAAATACATCGATGCCTTGTTCCATAATGGCTGCTGATACTGTACGTAGAATTAAATTACTTGAAGGTCTGGTATCTCTTGCAACCAAACATTTCCTTTTAGATTTACTTGATTTATTGATAATAGAGGAAGCAAACAATCTCGAATAATTTATGATAGTATGTAAATTTAGATCCTGACCAAAGATACCTCTAATGCCAGAGATTGAAATTTTCACTTTAAAAAACTTGAATTTTCAACTATTTAATCTTGTTTTATAAACAAATCATGAGATAAATTTGATAGGGATATCTAGTAAATATTTCATCGATTTAGAAAATAGTTAAATTGGTTGTGTGTTTGCAAATCTATCCAGGAATAGGCCTCTATAGCTCAGTTGGTAGAGCGAAGGTTTCGTAAACCTTAGGTCGTGGGTTCGAGTCCCACTAGAGGCTCATGATTGATAACAGATCAATATTTTTAAAACTTTGGTATAATATTTTCTAGGTAGATGCAATTTGAGAATAGTAGTCGATAAAAGAGAAAAAAATAGTGGTATTCCAGAATTGCTTAAGCAGTCGGGCGTTTTTGTAGATTTTGCAACTTTGAAGGTTGGTGATTATATTGTTTTTAATAATGTAGCAATCGAAAGAAAAACTATATCCGACCTACTAACTTCTTTTTATGATGGAAGATTATTTATTCAATGTTCGGAGCTCGTTAAACATTTTTCCTCACCATTATTAATTGTTGAAGGGAACATCATAGAGGATCTGAAATTTGAATCAAGGGAATCCTTACGTAGCTATAATCAAAAATTTCAATTAGTTTATGATTCACTAATCACAGTAGTATTAGATTTCAAGATACCTTTAATTCATACACCAAATATAGAGCATACCACCAATTTTCTTATAGCAATTGCAAACAAATTATCCAGAAAATATTCATATGGACCTCTTTTACGGAAAATAAAAAAGCAAACCTCTGAACAAATACAACAATTATCTGTTCTTTCATCGTTACCTGGAGTTGGTGGTATGTTTGCTGTTAAAATGTTGAACGAATTTAAGACTCCTAAAAGGGCATTAAATGCTTCAGCTGCTGAGTTGGCCAAAATTCCTGGATTTGGTACTGCACGTGCTCAAAGAATACGAAAAATTTTAGATAACGCATATCATGATAGTGATGAAGAAAATCAAAAGACGTTACTAGAACATCTTAAGTAGTTATTTTAAGTGTCCCTCACTCTTTAATTCCCTTAATATTTGCATTAATGTATCATAGTCTATATTGATTTCATTGAGAATAATTGAATGATCTATTTTTTTATGTTTCTGAATAAATCTCTTAACCTCTCCTTTGATTTTTTGATATTTTCTATCTTGCGTATTAATCAATTTATTATCAGTTTACTGTACTGTGGTTTGAATTATTTGATTTTGGTTAATTAATAATTTACATATTTAGTGATTATTCATCATATTCGGAATGCTTACTAGTTAGGAAATTAAGTAGATCGACTAGGTTGATTTGGTCAACAAAAATTTGCATTAATTAGACTGCTTCTACAGCATCCTTTACTTCCTTAGATAATTCTCGATATCCGTCTTTGTCTATAATGACAGCATTTATGTTATCACCAGTTCCAGAATTCCTTCTAATAGCTGCTGCAATTGCATGTATAGCTATCTTGTAAGCTTCATTTACACTGAGATCGTTTTTATATTCTGACTCTAGGTATCCGTATGCAACTGGAGAACCGCTACCAGTTGAAATAAACTTTTCACTAGTCAGGGATCCAAACAAGTCGATGTTGTATATTTGTGAACCTTCGCCATTTTTATCAAATCCGGCCATAATAATCTGTACGTAATAGGGATAATATCTTTGATTGAACAGAACATTGGAACAAAGTCTTGCTGCAGATTTAACAGGAATTAATCTTTCTCTGTTTGAGAGTGTATACAAGTTTGCATTATAACGCAAAAGATCAACCAAGTTTTGAGCATCGGCGACACCACCAGCAATTGTCATCCCTAAATGATCATCCACCCTCTGGATTTTCATAACATTTCTATCTACAATAAAGAAACCAGCACTAGCTCTTGTGTCTGCAGCCAAAACAACGCCATCATTGCATGTCAATGCACAGGTAGTAGTTCCTTTCTTAATATGGTTCAAAACGTATTCTTCATAGTTTTTATTGTCGTGTTGAAACATTTGAATTAATTTCTAAGAATACTAGATTTAAGCATTGTCACTTGCCATACTACTGCTTTACAGTACAATAGGAAGATTATTAGTAATATGATTATATTACTTAGTGTATACTAGGTTTATTACCCTCTATTATATAACCTAGGAGCGTCAAGATGTCTCTAGAACTGGAAGATACACAACAATATCGTATGTTCTACAACTCTTTTCGTTCAAAGCAGACGAGAGACGTTTATACTCTCTATCTCAAAAAATACATGGAATTTCAGGGCTTGGATTTCCTTTCATGTGAAACAAACCCCCGGGCGATAGAGCAGCAAATCATCGACTTCATCATAAAAATGAAAGAAAGGGGAAGAGGTTATGGCACTCTCCACAACTATGTGGCAAGCATTCTATCGTTCTACAAAATAAACGATGTTGTCCTCAACGCTACCAAGATAATGAAGTTCATGCCAGAACAAAAGAGAGTAAATGATAGAGCCTACACGCATCAGGAAATATCTAAAATGTTGGAAATAGCCGATGAAAGAATGAGGGTCGTCATCCCTTTACTGGCATCCACGGGCATGCGTATAGGAGCTATTCCCGAGCTTCGTATTGGACATTTACTCGACACTGACCCAGACCAGGATGACCAAGACAATAAGAATACTCATACTAGTAAAAAAATGAAAATAATAGTATACCAGGGAACAAGCGAAGAATACTATTCTTTTATCACGCCTGAATGCAAAAAGGCCATTCATGTTTATCTCGATTTTAGGAAAAGATATGGCGAAAAACTAGGCCATCATGGAAATGGGGACTATGATGTAAAATTGAATAATATAAAAGATATCGGTTACATCATGTCATTGATAAGGCAATCATATGATAAGAACTAATCCATTGACTTTACCACACAAAACAAAAATTTTCAAAATACTAAACTCTTATTGAGATACACAATATTCTTTTAATGGATGAATCGTAAATGAACTTGGAAATTTGTGTGCTTCGTACTGATGAAGACAATACCTTTTGTTTACCACAATGCTAGAAGTACGAATAAATATCCAGACATAAAGTCGTCGATATGATTGGATAAATGATATTCATTAGTCACGCAGCAAAAGATAAGCTCATAGTTGAGCCATTAGCACAAAAGATTGCGGATGTTTTTGGCCAAGATAAGGTTTTTTATGATTCGTGGTCTGTTCAACCAGGTGATGGCATAATTGATAAAATGAATAATGCGCTGTCTATGTGTAAATTTTTCTTTTTCTTTGTTAGCAAGAATAGTCTTGACAGCAATATGGTGAAGCTTGAATGGCAAAATGCCTTGTATAAGGCCACACAGAACCAAGTTAGATTGGTACCCGTGAAGCTTGATGACTGTTTAATGCCCGATATATTATTGCAGACTTTGTATATAGATTTTTTCGGCCAAGGTGAAGAAGTCGCATTAAGACAAATTATAGATATTATTAGTGGTAACAATATCTATAGAAATGAAATTCAGAAGTTTCAGAATATCAGAGGGTACGTCAGACCTATTCAAAATGGCTGCAGGATTGAGTTTAGAGCACATGTATATATGGAACCTCAATCACATTTTGCCATAGCTGTAGAAAATAATGAAGATGAAATTATTTGTTCTCCAGAAGGCACGGTTTATCCTACCAGATTCATTAAAGACCAGTTAATCGATGGCAAGGCGACAAACTTTATCGTCTTACAGCGTCCAAATCCCACCTCATCTGGTTTTCCCTTCATAATCAATATTACGTCCAAGACAAATTCTCCTATCAAGATAGAAGGACTATTCCGTGCAACTTCAAGTACTGAAATACGCTCTATTCCAGTTATACATCAATAAGATAAACGGTAAAAGTGTGTACCCTATACGATTTCGAACAAGAGCTACATAATATAGAAAAAATAGATTTGTCCGTTACCACATTAATGATAAAACTTTAACCTTCAAAATAATTGCTTACTGTGATTGCCTCATTGATTAACGATTGTTTAAATATATAGTAATTGTACTTATTGCACATTAGTGTGTATTGCCAGTACAAATAGGCTGTTCGGGCTGGAGTTATTCTGATTCATTTGAAAGAGGTGGCTGGGTTAAGGTATTTTATCCAGACGCTCAAACCAAAAAACTACAATACTATTCTCAGTTTTTTAACACTGCGGAGATGGATGCGACTTTCTATGAAAAATTTTACAAATATATGACAAAAGAAACATTTGTCAACATGACGAAAGCAACGCCGGATAATTTTCAATTCTCAGTTAAGGTTCCTGAAATAGTAACACATGATAGGAGACTTGACGTAAAGAAGGAAGCAATAACACACCTAGAAGAGTTTCTTGACAAGATATCACCCCTGAAGGCTTCTAACAAACTAGGAGCAGTGCTCATCCAATTGCCGCCAAGTTTTACTGTTAAAGAGTTTAAAAATACAGAAGAATTTCTTGATAGACTTCCAAGTGCATATGATTACGCAATAGAATTTAGAAATCCTACCTGGAATACTGAAGGCCCATGGGAGATGTTAAAACATTACAACATAGCAGCAGTTATGACAGATTCTCCTGAACAGGATAAATTGCAGTTTCTTTCAGAAATAACTGTAACGGCGCCTCATTCTTTTATTAGATGGCACGGAAGAAATGTCAGGCACAGATATAATTATCTTTACTCAAAAGAAGAATTAAAACCATGGGTTGACAAGGTGAAACAAATATCGACAGAAACTGCTGTCGTAAGAGGTTATTTTAATAATCATTATGGGGCAAAGGCTGTTGTGAATGCTTTAGAGTTCAAAGAAATGCTAGGCACAGTTTTATCTGAGAAAGAGAAAAGCGCGTTAGAACATGCCCGGAATTACTTTAATCACGATTACCAACTTGGCTCAGTAGAAAGACAGCTAACACTTGATGACAAATAACTAGTTACTAAAATCAGTTGACTCTGCAACGGCAATCTTTTCTATATGTGAGTACTTTATACCAATAGGTTGGTGTCTATTAAGTTACTGAGTTATGCTGCGGCAGGGTGTACCCTGATTGCGGGAATATTGCACCTATCGTTAGCTTCAAATGTTTTAGTCAATAATCTGCAAGTAGGTGTCTTCTTCTTAGTTGCTGGCATTACACAAGTATTCTGGACTCTGCCAATAGTAAGAACTTGGGGAAAAGTATGGAACTATGCTGGTATCGCAGGTACGATAGTCCTCATCGTCATTTGGGTAATTACAAGATATCCTGACAACCCAATAATTGGAAGGGACCTTCCTGTAAATTCAATAGGAGTAGCTATAGAAACCTTTCAAATAGGCTTTATAGTATTGTGTGGTATCATACTCGCAAGAGCTAAAAGAAGAGGAAGTAAATAGGAGGCAACTCCTTCACATGCCTATGGTTAATATCAATACTGTTAAAGGAGCAACGTCTAAACAGTGAAGTACAGGCGTGTCATCGTGTCCAAATTTGGAGGCCCCGAAAATCTTCAGCTCATTGAGGAAGAAATTCCAGAACCACGTGCTGGTGAAGTGCGTGTAAAGATTTTGACAGCAGGAGTATCGTTAGCAGATATCCTCATGCGTGAAGGTGTTCATCTAGAATCATTGTTTAGACGAACACCTTTCT
>Ga0209858_1000061_pt1 | contig 10987 bp, 10 predicted proteins | sample GWRWN3_50_60_FD_187231 | JGI IMG/M metagenome (GOLD analysis project Ga0209858, IMG submission 187231) | Riverbed sediment microbial communities from areas with no vegetation in Columbia River, Washington, USA - GW-RW N3_50_60 (SPAdes)... | ecosystem: Environmental > Aquatic > Freshwater > River... | reverse complement strand
TAGATCCAAATTTCAAATACTATCTAAAATAAGTTTTAGAGTATTTTAAAACATGTATTTTCAATACCATTTAGATTTAACAATCCGATCTCCTATTCACCATTCTTCCACATCATCTTTCTCATCTCATTACCGACTATTTCCAGCTGATGTTTTTCTAATTGATTCATGAATCTTACAAACGAGTTCTTACCATCCTTTTTGTATACGCTTGCCCATTCGTTAGCAAATTCTCCTGATTGAATGTCCTTTAGGACTTGTTTCATATTTTCTTTTACTTCTTTGTTTATTATCCTTGGTCCTCTAGTTAGACCTCCATACCTAGCGGTTTCACTGACTCTATTGTACATTCCTGTTATACCATATTTGTATATCAAATCTACTATTAGTTTTAGCTCATGTAGGCATTCATAGTAAGCTACTTCTGGTTGGTAACCAGCTTCAACAAGGGTTTCAAATGCACTGAGGACCAGAGAGTGAGCTCCGCCACATAAGTCAACCTGTTCTCCAAACCAATCTGTTTCTACTTCTTCCTTGAATGTAGTCTCAATCACTCCTGGTCTAGTACTTCCTATGGCTTTAGCCAGAGCTAGAACCGTATTTAACGCACTCCCAGAATAATCTTGATAGACTGCAACCAGTGAGGGTGTACCAAAACCTTCCTGATACAATTCACGTACTCTTTGGCCAGGTCCTTTGGGAGCGACCATAACTACATCTATATTTTTGGGAGGAATAATCCATTTCCAATGAATAGCTGCTCCATGAGAAAAATTCAGTGTTTTACCTTCTGAGAGTCCTGGCTCTATTTCATTCTTGTATACAGTAGATTGCTCCATGTCTGGAGTTAAAACGTGAATAATATCAGCTAATTTTGAAGCCTCTTTTACTTCTTTAACAACGTGTCCATCATTTTCTGCAATTTTCCATGATTTTCCTCCTTTGTATAATCCAATTATAACATTCAATCCAGATTCTTTCATATTATTTGCTTGAGCTCTTCCTTGGATACCATAGCCTACTATAGCAATTGTTTTGTTTTGAAGTTGTTCTAAAGAAACATTACCATCAAACCATTTTTTTGCAGTCATACTTACTCATATTCTATATCGATATTTATAGCAAGTCCAAATAGACTATATCAGATTAGATTTTCTAACGGATACCAAAGATTCTTTCTCCTCGTCAACTCCTTCTTATTTCTATTTCTAGTTTTTATCGTTCCTCCTAATCATGAAATTACATGAACGCCTGACCATTGTTGCTAAAAAAGTCTAAAATGAATACCGGAACACATATGGATATAATACTATCGGTTGTACACTGTCGAATTTTAATGGAAGTTGTCTTAGCCCTCAACTATCAGTGTTAGTCCTAGACTTTGAGTAAACGTCAGTCAACACGTCGTGCAAAATTTCTCTTACATCATCCTTGTCAAGCTCATCTACCAAGCCGTGCAAAATTTCTCTTACGTTATCTTTCTCGAAACGGGATTCTTTTGTGTCTAATGATCTAGTTTGTTTCTCCATAGATTTGTAACTTTTTATCAGTTGATTCTCCATCTCTGTCACTCCAATCGTCTTCAAAAGACTCAATTGACTCATTGCGCTTCTATAAAATTCACCTCTAAGCTCCTTATCCCTAGCTAAAAGTGTCGCTGAAAGCGTTATCCCAGTAAGTACTAAATAGGAGCCCATCGGTATAAATGAGACGGTTACAAGACCAAAGGGCGGATATGTGGCATATAGCAATGTGTCTATTTCAATAGAACCAAAAAGAATTGCCATACCAATAGCAGAGATCAGCAGATACTTCTGCATTTCATATTTAGTAACTAAAGTGGAAGCAGCCAAGAAGACCAGACTGAAAAGTAAAGCACCAATTTGTTTTGTGGCACTAAAAATAGTAACGTTCAATATTCCATATAACACTGGAGTAGAAATGATAAACGGTCGAAATATATCTACGAGGTTTTTTTCAAATGGAAATAGGAAATAAATTAATGGTATCGATATAATCGTCCAATATCTGATCCTTCCTATCCTTTTGCTGTAAGTACTGAGCAATACTGCTGAAGCAACCCAAACTGATACAAAAGATAGTATTGATGTAATATCAAGTGCAGGTCCGAAATACATGGCCAGCTCTGCTCGTGGAAGGTTTAACAAAGACTGGTGGAAAGAAAGTGGTTTTATACTTGATGTATGATAGGATAGTACGTCCGTCGCATAGAGGAGTGAAGTTATAATAGCTATCGCCGTCAACGCGAATGATATCGCATATAATGATAGAATCTTATTCCGCTTGGTCATGATCCAGTCAACCAATGTTAGCACAAGAGATATTAGAAAAAACAATGCCGTGATATGACTAATATAAATCACAGCAAACAATGATAGAATGTTGTAACTATTCAGATTGATAATTGGGTGAATTATTATTAGCATAATACTGATTAGCAAGAGTTGCGTCAGGGCAACTATGACATAAGTGCTTTTTACTGATAATCCACGCCTTAAACCAGGTTCTGAACTTTTGTTCTTTACAAATCCAAGGAGTACAATGACGATTACAATAAAAACGATTGTTAATGTGACAAATAAACTGACGTTCAGCAGAGTAGGATATTCTTTATTATTAAAAGCAATAAACTTGACAATGGTTGAATCAATAACCATCACTGATATTGCAGCCAAAATTAGCATCAACGCTCTTCTTTTAGTAATAATCAAGTTGAATTGAACCATATTTTTCATACAACACAGTATAGGATGCAGACGACATTCTTTGATACCGAACTGGTAATAATATGGGAAATATTCTTAAGGAAATTTTTTGTATATGGCATAGTTTGTAAAATGGTTAGAATTCCAGATAGTACAATCAATTTAAATTTGTACATCTTACTATCTTTAGCAGCAACTTACTATATTACTGTGCCCGTCGTAACCGGATATAATGTAGATTTTTATTCGAAAGGTGAATCACCATTTGGTATATCTTATGGTGATTGGGTAGCGAAATATTGGAATTGGGACTTGTCTATTCCACTAGACCTGAACACAAACAACCTTCTTGGCCTAAATGAAAATGGATGCCTGGTTCATAGGGAAAATTCTATGGTTATGTTAGCTGATACTGCTGCAGGAGGTATTTGGAATCAGAAATGCACAATATCCCATAATGCAGGCATACTAATTCCGATCTGGACTGGAGAATGTGACAATGGATTTAAGGGTTTTGAAACTGCCTCATTGAAACAATTATCTGATTGTGCAAGATCGTATGATTTGGGAAAAGTCAAGGGACAAGTAAAGGTGGATAATATTCCTGTTGCGACTCTAGATGTCCTAGATTACAAGACAAATATTATGAACAACGTGACTGAAGTATATACTAAGCAGTTTAATGCTACAATTCCAATTAACAGTCATTTTACAGCTGAACAATATGGCACATTTCCTGCAGCAGCACATGGATGGTTTGTTTTCTTAAAACCTCTTCCACCTGGCAATCATACAGTCTATTATCAAAATAGTGTAGAGCCTACTACTCTTAGCGGAGCCGGAAATGTAAACTCTGCACAATTTACATATTATTTTAAGGTTGAATAAGCATATCATATGACGTCGGTTCTCGCCAAGGTTGTCATTCTGCATTTTAGCTAGTACCATGAATACATCGCCCTTATTTTCTTCTCCAATCTGCATAGTCCCATGATTGCCACCATTTGACTACCCAGTCTGGATAAGACTTGCCAAAGATGGTCTCACTGTCATTGTAGAATATATCCTGCCTAGTTTAGTTATGTCTGGCCATTACTTTACTTCTAGAGCTCCGAATTGTGTTATTGCGGTTATAGTCAAAGCGCCTGTCAGTACTGAACTTTTTAATTATGAACAATCTAAGTCTTCTAAACAACCTTCTAAATCATCCTTTTTACATTCACTTTCATTTCTTAAGCTCCGTCAACATTGTTGTGCCATTTGACTCCGCTTGTATATTTACTTTGTACGTTACTTCTGAACGATAGAATGGCTGTTCTCCTTTGATATGAAGGATGTGTTCGCCTACTGGAATTGAGTTTGGTTCTAAATATATCCAGTATCCATCAGAAACTGCCTGAGTAGGACCACTTTTGTTGGTACTAAGAATGTTATCTTTAGCATAATTGATGTCAAACAAGGGTGCCTGTATTCTTTGAAATTGTATTTCCTTACCATCTAATTCTGCTCCAATATAGGTTGCTTTACCAATATCCCAATCAAGTGCCTTCTTTAAATCACCTTGGGTCGTTGCATTTGGCATATCCAGAAATGATATTTCTCCATTAAGCACTGGAAACAAGATTCCCTTGTCTGCAGGAATTGTTACTGTCCTATTTCCTACTGAATTGTATGCTCCAGAGAGGAAAAACACTGGTTGATTTGGAGGTTGAAATTTCATGACAGAGGTACCATTTGGGTCAAGTAGTGCATTGTTGTAATATCCTGAAAAGGAAAACGCCCATTTCCACCATCTTGCAGTCCAGTCTGATAGTGTAACATTAAATGCTTTCGTATCATTTGTCACAGGTATACTGTTATAGTATATCCAAATATTGACACCTATAACAATAGCAAGTGCGCTAACAAGAACTATAGCAACTATTCCATACTTTGATTTTATTGCTGCTGACGCCAACAACCAGACACTTATGTTATGTTATATTCAAGTCGTAATTCATCGTAATCTGTATCTTGCCACTTCTGCATGAACCAAAAGAACCTATTGTGTGTTCTCCTTTTGGTAGCTGAAGAAAGAGCCAATAACCATCGCTTACTGTCACATACTTGTTAAGTCTGAATATCTTGAACATTGGAGTACTGATTCTGGTGCATTGCTGTCCTAGCTGTGTTTGGTTATCTAGAGTAATATCGATTATCTTCGGGTCAATAATATCAATTTCATACTTTGTCTCTTCACGCATCTTTGCTTCCTTTTCTGGTACTCCATTAGATATCCAGTTTATTGGTGACAAGAGTAAAATCTTGTTATGGTTTATTTTACAATGCTTGGAATCTTTTTTGATTTCATCTTCTGTTCTGCTCATATAAGCATCGTTTGGATTATGAAATTTCCCAGGAATCATGTAAACAGGGGATAAAGCTCGGCGCCAGTTAGGATAGAAAAATGATTGCCACCATTTGACTACCCATTCAGAAGGTTCTTTACCAAGTATGGTTTTTGAAGCGTCAAGCACTAAAGGCGTTTTAGTATTAGTATCCATATCCATAGATTCTCTACACCCACAAGATAAAAAAAATAGACTCGTTTAGTTAATTATGCCTGGCCATAACTTCCAGTGTGCCGAATAATGTTATTGCATGTATCGTCAGGACACCAGTTAGCACTGCTAGACCAGCTACGATTGCGGTTCTTAGCTTTTTCATTATCGTTTCCTATATTTTGTGAATTATTTAAATTTTCTAAAAGAATTTACTATAAAATTGTTTTTTTTACAATTTGTCAATTTTTTTTGATTATTTTCTATTTGATATTTGTCGACGTACTAGAAAATCTTAACGAAAGAGAATTTAAAATTGATAAAGAAACGGCGATATTATTGTTACCAATAAATTGGATAGGGATTAATTATCCTAAAGATAAAAAATATGATCAGAAATTACAATACGATGCCAAATTAGAAATTGACATAATTAATAAGGACATTGTAAGTGTACTAATTGATGATACTATAGAAATGCGCGATTAGTGTATAAGAGTCTCCACTCCTGATTTCTTTCCTTTGGATGGAAAAATGGCTATTACGGATGGTTATTGGTTATTCATAAAACCTAATTGTTTCACAACAGGGAAATATGCGGTAAGCTCTTTTGGTTCATGTAGATCAGGTAAAATACAAGTGAACATGAAATATCATTTAACAGTCAAGTAATATGTTACATTTGATCTAAAATTATGACTATCTACTGCGAAAGAAGTTATATTATGTATTCCTTTAGGTAGAGGATCAATCATTAACCAATATCCTTTGTTAACCGATTGTGTCTTACCAGGCTCTGCATTCTTTACATTATTATGAGGAAATACCAATTCGAACATTTTGGATGATTTGACATAGATTGGATTTACTGAGTGATTATCAACTTTTGTGTTCAATTTGACTATTTGTGCATTACATATTTTCCATAGTTTTTCCATGCTATTTCCAAACAAATTATTCCACCAGTTAGAGTTTGAAATAGAACATTCTGCTACTATGACTGGAAACAATATTGCTTTTTCTAATGGAACAGTACAAGATCTTCTTACCTCTGAATTGTTAACTAAAGAGCCAGCAAGGTACCATACTTTTTCATTATCTTGTCCTGTCTTACAGAGATTTCCTCCTATATCGTCAACTAAAGGATTGCTCCCCTTTGGTTGACTATATGCCCATTGCCACCATTTTATAGCCCATTCTTCTAATGTCAATCCATATGGTTTCGATTCTAATGAAAATAAATACGATGAAACATTTATTGAAGCATTTACAAACTGCGTCAAAAAAAGAAATACGGGGAAAACGATACTTAAGGATACTAAATTCAAATTTTTTAAATTGTAACTAAGCAAACTGACAATTGTTATTTTAATACAGATTCTTAAATATATTTAATTCAATACATGTGTTATTACTTTAGGAAACTTTGCTGTTAAATCTAAAGTTTTTAGGAGTTCTTCTTTTCCAATTTCTTATCATAAATTCACTAGGAATCATATAAAAAGTCGAATCAATCTCTACATAATTGAACACTTGAGAATAATATGGTAACCATAACCTATTCTCTATATATGACGGATAGAATGGTCCCTACCAAGACGTCTAACTCCATCCTGAACAACCAACATAAAATCTCAATGCAAGTACTATCCAACTTAATTTTCAATATAAATTGAGATAATTACTTCAGATTGTTTTTAAACTGCCATTTATTATGAGTGATAATGGACTTTCTTAAAACTTTCAAGGGCGAGAGACTGCCCAAGTTATAGTGTCTTTTGTAAACTGGAAATAATCAAAAATTAAACGATGCCTTTACAATATTGTACGCCAAACCTTCTTCATAAGGCCCCTTTGCGATAGTTTTCAGAATACCTTGCTGTACTGACTTCATTCTTTTTTTATCTAAAATGATATCTTGAGGTATATCGAACTTTATTTCTAATTTCAATATTACTTCTTTGGTTTGAACCACAAAGAAGTTATGGTATTAATATTTAAAAATATTAAATCTTTAGATGCTACAAACAAGCCGCCTTATTTTTTTAGAAATTCGAAATATTCATGATGGTGAGGAAGTCGGTAAATTAAGTATTAATTTTACGTTATTTTACGAAATTTGTATTTCTAAGGAAACATTATATCTTTTGGTGGGGATGATAATAATAGTACGTCTAAACACCAACTGGCGGACATTGGTTGTTTCTTGTTCATCATCGACCAATTTCTAGCCAGTTGTTGAGGAGTTGGTGTTCTGCACTTATCTTAATTTACTTAACAAACTATAGAATAATTTAGTGATATAAAGGTGCATTGTAAGCCGAGTGTAACAAGACCCACATCATTAATTGGATTTTGATTGTATGCACCTTTTTCCTTATGTCAATATCTGCAATATAAAGACTATTTAGATACGCTCTAACGATATATATGCTATCAAATTCGATAGAACTTGCGTATACTTATTGCTGTAGGGTCAAATCTCCATCCTAACCAAACATTTCTTGCATTCTAAGATTAAGACACTCGGTTTATTGGATATCACTGAAAATTTTTTTCCGCCACAGTTCTTGCATACTGGACAGGCTCTCACTGGTTTTGTCATTGAATATATCAGAATTTTTACTCCGTTCGGTTAATCATTTTATATCAGGATATTGTTTAATCTCTCCAGATCCATTTCTCTGACTTTCAAACAAAACTTTAATTCGCCGAATTCCATCGACTTCCGAAATTATGCGATGTACGGCATTTGGTACAAAATCTTTCCACTCCTTGTTCATCACAATATTCATCCTAATGTTAGTGCCATTGCAATTATTTTTATCGTAAAATTTAGGGGTACGCACATCAAAAATTTCAGAACTATGAGAAAAAAGCTCTACAACGAATTTGTTACCTGTGTAAATAGTATCAAATTTAGGTAACATGGATTTCAGATGTTGAACCCAAATTGAATTATTTTCTAAATTTAGAATCGGGATAATGTATACTCTTTTAAGATCAATATTATCTTGCACCAAAGAATCATGAATGAAGGAAACTCGCTCTCCCGCAGTAAATGGATTTGAAAATGTATAGTTAAACTGAGAACTTCCTATTGCTATTATCAACACTTCACAGTCATCTAATATTTGATGGGCAAGTTTCAAATGACCATTGTGGAATGGTTGAAATCTTCCTATCATTAATCCAGATTTGAACAATTTTATCTAATATTTAATTTACTTACCTGTTCTTTTATTTTATCTGTATCCACTTTTTTGAAGATTGGTTCAATATCGCCTAATTTATGACCGGGGCTCATCGAGATTGTTCCAATTGTTTTCCAATTCTGATCGTGAATGTTACCTTCTAATCTTAACTGTTTCCAAACTTTTTCTACTGAAAATGGTATGAAGGGTTCAAGTAAAATGGATATGGATCGTACTGCATTTATTGAAATAAAAAGTGCTGAACCTGATTCTTCAGGATTCTTCCAGGGCTCTTTTTTCTGAAAGTATTGATTAAAAGTTGAGGAAAAATATAGAATATTTTTTAATGCCTTATCAATTTCGTTACTTAAAATAGAGCCACCCACAATATTACCAATCCTTTCTATTTCCTCCAAAGAGTTTCTATCTATACTATCATATTCTTTCGGATTTGGTATTATATTGCCAAAATATTTTTTAATAAAAGTTAATGTTCTATTTATAAAGTTGCCAATATTAGCTATCAATTCATTGTTTATTTTTTTTTCAAAATCATTCCAATCAAAATTGATATCATCTTGGGAGTAACTGCAAATTGATGCTATGTAAAATCGTAAATAATCAGGTTGAAATAAATCTACAAATTCCCTCAACCCAATATACCAATTTCTGCTCTTTGAGATTTTATTATTTTGAAGCATAAGGTGTCCACGCGTTGGGATAAAATCAGGCAATTTGTATTCTTTATTTATACCGATTCTAATTGCTGGTAAAAAAAGATAGTGATGGTAAACAATGTCTTTTCCAATAAAATGATATATTTTAGAATTATTCCATTTTTCTCTTGCTCTGTTGGTATCACCTAATAGTTCTATAAACGAGGAAATATAACATAAATGATTATCAAACCACCCATAGAACACTTTATCTTTTTTTTCATTACTTGAAATAGGAATAGGCACTCCCCAAGAAATATCCCTTGTTATATCCCAATCCTGAAGTCCTTCGACAATCCAGTTAAGTACATATTTCTTGACATCTTGTTGAAGTAATTCGTTTTCCTTTAACCATTTTTCAAGAATATCTTCAAAATTGGAGAGCTTGAAAAAATAATGATTACTCTTTTTTTTGATTGGTGGTATTCCACAAATAGCGCACTTTGGATCTAATATCTTCTCCGGGATTCTACCACATTTTTCACACAGGTCTGAATATTGATCCATTGCATTACAATAAGGACATTTCCCAACTACATAACGGTCAGGTAGAAATTTAGAGTCTTTTTCACAATAATATTGTACAACTTCCTTTTCATAGACAAGCTCCCTTTTTTTTAGAACATTAAAGACGTACTGTACAAAACCTCTATTCGTGTCTGAGCTGGTTTGCGAAAAAGAATCAAAAACTATTCCAACTGAGTTAAAATCCTCAAGGTCTTTATCATGCCAGTATTTAACATAGAGCTCTGGCTTCATCTTCTTTTTTTCAGTTTCAATAAGCACTGGTGTACCAAAATCATCTGATGCACATAGGTGATAGACTTGTACCCCACTTAGTTTTAGAAATCTGCGAAATATGTCAGCCGGCAGATATGTCGAAGATATGTGACCAAGATGTATCTCTCCGTTGGCATATGGTAGAGCACTTGTTATGATTACTCTGTCTTTATTGGAATTTTCCACAGCAGAAACAGTGATAAGAAAAGAGGAATTAAAACTATCTGAAAAAATCAATATTCTAGTACATCATGTGTAATTGGTATCCAATTCTACAAATTTATTTGGTTATAGATATTTTGATCAGCAATTAGTTATATCATAATGATTCAGTGTAATAAGCCAGATGAATAATATCGAATTAATTGACAATGGAAAAAAGTCATGGGAATGGGCGTACTCTCATATGGGTATAATGAATACAATAGTTTCTGAAAATCTTACACACAAACCATTAAAAGGACTGAGGCTAGGTCTCTCACTACATGTTACAAAGGAAACTTCTGTTCTTATAATAGCAGCAATAAAATTAGGATCCAAAGTTGCTCTTTGTTCAGCAAATCCGTTATCTGTTCAAGAAGATATAGCGGCTTTTCTTTCATCAAAAGGAGTCAAAGTTTATGCTTGGAAAAATGAAACTGATAGTGAGTATTTGGATAATCTAAATAGAGTTTTAGAAACGCGTCCTCAAGTACTCACCGATGATGGATCAAATCTTCACATAATGGCACATAATAAGAGTATCCAAGATATATTGGGTGGAACTGAGGAAACTACATCGGGAATTACAAGATTAAAAGCATTAGAAGAAAAAGGAAAGCTGTTGTATCCTGTTATCGGTGTGAATGAGGCTCGCACAAAACATCTATTTGATAATCGATACGGAACAGGACAAAGTACAATAAGCGGTATCATTAAATTGACAAATATTCTTATCGCGGGTAAACAAATAGTTGTATGCGGATATGGATATGTAGGAAAAGGAGTAGCCTCTAGAGCAAGGGGCATGGGAGCTATTGTTACTGTTCTTG
>Ga0209858_1000051_pt1 | contig 12449 bp, 14 predicted proteins | sample GWRWN3_50_60_FD_187231 | JGI IMG/M metagenome (GOLD analysis project Ga0209858, IMG submission 187231) | Riverbed sediment microbial communities from areas with no vegetation in Columbia River, Washington, USA - GW-RW N3_50_60 (SPAdes)... | ecosystem: Environmental > Aquatic > Freshwater > River... | reverse complement strand
CCTTTCACCGTAGTCTTGACTTTTGCGAAATAACAATTTCCATTGAACTGCCTGCTTATCTTCCCACGTTATGTAGACGTTATTTTTACTATGTCTTAATTTTATTATATTTGAAATTCCAGGTGTCTTACTTATGTCCTTCGTATTGGTAAATGATTTTACGGCATTATCGATCTTTTTGAAGATCACCTCGCTATTTTGTGAATTGATATTAGATATCCAGGATGCATAAATACGATCTTCGGACACTGAAAATTGTGGATTTATTGAGTCCATCGTTTCATTCCCTAGTACCATCGAAGAAGAATCTTCAATATCAAAAGATTCAGTATCCAAAATAGCTCCAATAATATAGACAAAAATCATGAGTATGCAAAAAATCAATATCTTGACAAAATCCCGGGTATGAAAATGGCTGGCTATAAACAAAATCAACTTAGCTCCACACAAAGTATCGCGATGTCTTGTTTATATTGTAGTGCTTTATCTTTAGACAGATGGAATTTCATAGGTATAAAGAAATTAAAAAGCATATTGTACATAATAATTTTCACAACAGGTGACATGATAGTTTTTGCAGTAAAGTCGTGTCGTATTCACTAAGTGCCCATCAATGACACCAAAATAGTCTCAACTGAGATATTATGTTTTAATATCTGATTGATCCAAGATTTTCATAAAATGGGTCGGATCGTCGCGAGATCTTCATAGATTTTTCCTCAGACTTGAGCAGCAACAAAAATTCACCTCATCCCCTTAGTATATTTAGTTTGCATTATTTTTAATGTTTCTAAAGTTTAATGTAGCAACGTTCTTTCTCAGTTTCTTAAGAGTACCTGATAAACTCACTACCGTCAACGAAGGTTGAGTCATACTTAACGAAACTAAAAGATAGTCCAGGTATTTCAGTTTGCATCCAATAAACAATATGTTTCCAAATTCCGAATCATATAGTTTTAACAAAGCTAATTCGGCATGCAGAATTCCAAAAAGTTCTTTAAATCGTCCAACGATTTTTTCATGCAGTTGAATCGGTCTGAAAATACTATTTTCGTCATACATAATTGCAACATATCTTCTTTTATCTCTATGATTTAGCATGAATCCATCTTGCCTTATCTTTTGAGTAAAGCCATTCTGAAATTTCTTTCCAATAATTTTTGGGCGATATCCCCATAAATTTCAAGATTGAATCAAATGTTCTTGCAGAAACCATTTCATTGATAGAAGTAGCGCCACTAGATAATATGAACTGGCAATTGTTAGATTTACAGAATTCATAAATCGATTTTACTTCTTTGATCCATTTTCCAGTCATGGATCCATCCAATTTTTTTGTACTCGCAATTGAAATTTCTATTCCAAGTCCTCTCTTTGATTTCCGTTTAATTGTATCTTTCTTTTGAAAGGGATCAATAACAAAGAGATCAGTTTTGCCATCCAATAATTTTATGTTATCTGCAACTATCAGGTGAGGATAGTAATCTGCAATTGGATATTTTTTATCCATTCTTAGAATAATATTTTCTAATGGTTTTATCCTAACAGAGTTATTTGAATCAATGCCTATCAAATCGAGCCCTAATATTTTGGCCATAGTCAAAGCTCTGTCAATATCTAAGACATGGATTCCCAAATCTATTTTTTTGTAAATAAATCAATCACATGATCCCTGAATTTATTATTTTGGTTAAACTCCTTTATTGGTTTAAATCTGATTCTAATAGAATCATGATCCGAAAGTGATATTATTCCATTACACATATCTTGCTTATCCAACCTAATGTAAAAATTGTCCTTTTCATCAAAAGAATCCGATATTGAGTGTAAAAGATAATTCTTTTCATTTGTTCTTAACAAGGAAATAATCCTCCCCAATAAATCGTTCGATTCTTTGTGATCACAATCAACTTTAAGTAGAGATATTTCATTCCCCCAATGTCCTCTGGCCTGTGAAATCAAAAATTTATCTTTAGGAATAGAGAAAAGTTCATTCATTTTGGAAAGAATTTTTGCAATATCTTCTGTTGCGTGGACTACAACATGTATAGTTGTAGAAAGTATCAACCTAGATTAATATCGCTATTTAACGTAATAAAACTCAAATGAAAAAGAGCTAGCTAGGCAGCTGTTTCCACATTGACCGGCGTTTCTTTATTTTCGGGTTGATTTTCAGCATCAACTTTCTCGATAGATGATTTAGGTGATGATACAAGTTTAGTCTTTTTAATACCTATATGGCGCAATAATGCAATCTTTCTTCCTTTTTCCAATATTTCTCTATTAAATTCGCTATTGTCATCAGTAACTTGTTTTATGAAAGTATTTAGATCCCATTGTGGTATCTTTTCTGATAATAATTGATGTATTACTCTTCTCAGTTCATGTTTCTTTGAAGAATTTATTCTTCGCTGGGAAAACGCGATAATCTCGACTCTAAATTCATAACCATCATTTGTGGTATAATTATGAATGTGAGTTATCATGGAGCTACCTCTCCTGACAAGGCTTCTCAGAAATTCCTTTCCATACTCATGGCCTTTGAAGATTGTTCTAGCAACTCCCTCGTTTATCTTTTCAATTTCTAAAAATACTTTTGTCTTATGATCTGCTGGATCCTGTTTCTTTATATCAAATAGAGTATTTTCTACAACTCTACCAATTGCTGTGTTCGGATCTGTTATTGGCAGATAATTTATATGGTGTCCTCCAAAATCTCCAAAGGAATTCGGTGAGTCTATAAAGAGCCATTGCTTGTCTCTCCATTTATCTCTAACCCTGCCGCCTCTTCTTGATCCTTTTACCATAAAAAAATCGCCTATGACCAAAATATAAGTTGTGCGTTAATAAATTTCAATATTAAAAAATGAATTGATTGATAATTTTTGAAAAAAAATTAATCTGACATTGGTTTCCCGTCAGATGTGTACCTTACTTTTTTATTTTCAGATGTCGCAACAGGTGCAGAACGTTGTCGGTATCTCTTTGCTCTTGAGGCGCTCAAGATTATCACGAAAATTACAAAAGCCGCTGTAGTTATTGCATACATCAAATTTGAATCAGCCATAACATTGCCTTATCAAAGCTTGTTTAAAAATATTTATGCACCTTCGTCATCCATTTTATGAAATTTCTATAAAAAGTTAAAAAACAATTAGTAATTTTTGAATCAAGATAACGAAAAATAATCAAAATATAGTATAGAATACAGATATAATAGTATGACCAGAATTTTTGACTCTAAAACTTGGCGATATGTTTCTGCTGGTGTATACGACGCAAAAAATAATACATTAAAGATAACTGTTAACTTTACTGGGAGTTCACCTGATAACTCAATTGATCAGCATTAAAAAATAAAATAAAAATAATTTTGAGTTAATAATAACGTAATTAAATAAATGAGCATAAATAGATTCAATCTTATAATATGGCCCGTGGTAGACCTAGTAATGATAATGAACAAAGAGAGAAAGAATGAAGTCAAAAACTATTTTTTAGGTTTAATCGGTTAAAAAGATCGAAGACATTAGATGTATAAATCGTCCTCATGGTAACAGTCTTAAGCACTAGGGTTACCGTGGTAATTATTGCAACACTTTCTTTCATAATGGTCACATTCCTGATGAAATAATAGATCTCAGAAAGGCCATAGAATCATAACTAATATAGATAAAAAGCAAAAAGCAAAAAGAAAAAATTAGATCCAACTAAAAAGATGTCTTTAGAAATGGATCGTGAAAATCTCACAAGGGAAAAAAGAATGCAACTAGGCAAAGACCTTCGGGAAAAATGCTCGCGCAGTAGGCACGCCGAGTGCCCGCCTTCCTTGCGGTCATGGAATCCAATAGACCTAATAGAGACATCAAACAAAGACAGAATTGAAAGTCTTGTAGCCATACGATATCAGCGAATGTTAGAATCACCTTTCAAATTCTTCCGAGGCGCTGCAATTATCCAAACTAGAGACCTATTAAACTCACCCATATCAGGGATAATAGTTCAGGCGTGTGGTGATTGTCATCTGTTGAACTTCGGCGGATTTGCCACACCAGAGCGGAATTTAGATTTTGACATCAACGATTTTGATGAGACCTTTCCCGGACCATGGGAATGGGACATAAAACGGCTTGTAGTCAGCTTCGTCTTGGCTGCAAGGGAACTGGGATTTTCTAAAAACATAGCAGATGAGGCAGTTAGAACGGCCACGTACTCCTATCGGATTCGGATGTCTGAGTTTGCAGGACAGAGTTTTCTTGAGGGATGGTATGCAAAAATATCCATTGAAAATCTTTTTGAGTTTTTCCACAATGACAAGGACATTGTAGAACGTTTGACTAAACTCGAAACACGGGCCGCCTCCAGAACGTCAGAAACACTATTTCCCAAGATCACAAAGGCTATAAAAGGACACTTAAAGATAATAGATGAACTACCACTTATCTACCATTTCCGCAAAACTAACCAATACCTGGAAAGACGAGGCAAATATCTGGATTATTACAAGGCATAACTGCAGGAGGACAAAAAAAAGTTATTTGATCACTATTGCATTGAAGACGTTGCAATTAAAGTTGTTGGCATAGGCAGTGTTGGGACACGTTGCATTGTCAGTTTGTTTCTTGCTGATGGGAAAGAGCCACTGTTTCTCCAAACAAAGGAAGCTCGCAGATCAATATTGGAGAATCCAGATAGAAATATTGGAGAATCCAGATAGAAAGAGCCGGTATGAGAATCAGGGCTATCGCATTGTACATGGGCAACGTCTTATGCAAGCTGCAAGCGACATATTTCTTGGCTGGTTCCGCTCAGATTCAGGCCACGATTACTATCTTCGTCAACTCCATGATATGAAAATTTCAGCACAAGTTGAAAACTTCAAGCCTCATACTCTTCTGAGTTACGCAACATTGTGTGGTTGGGCTCTAGCAAGAGCCCATGCAAAGGTTGGAGACGCAGAAATGATAGCAGGGTATTTGGGATCAAAAGACAAATTTGATGAAGCGCTGGTACAATATGCAAAAATCTACGCAGATCAGGTGGAACTTGATTTTAGAACCTTCAAGGCAGCTATTCGTTCTGGGCGTCTGCGGGCAAAGACAACCAAGTCAGGCCTTAAAGATTTCGAGCTTTAAAAATATTCTGAGAAAAATAAAAGTCAGGAAGAAGTTTTTCTACGATGGTTAGGTTACTGTTTGTGAGTTACGCTCATATCATCTTCTATTCGTCTAGTTTCGGGATAAAGTCGCATTCTTGAAAACTAAAGTTACCATTTGGCATACCAATCAGAATACCAATCCGTATGTCTTCTACGACTCCAGAGATTATCCTTGTTGTTCTCACTTTTATTATCGTTACCAGTTTGTAAGGAATGAGACTCTTCTATTCTCTTTTTGATGGCCATAATAACGGGGGCGTTCCTATTCATCTAATACTATATCTATAAAAATGGTTCTATTATTGTTACTGGCCATATATTAGGCAATGAAACAAATGGAACGATTACATTTTCACCCATTAGTGATGCTTTCAATGCTGTAAAATATTACGGATATTCGGTAGACGATGTTACAACTTCTGGAATGGGAAATGAAGGCAATCCGACAGGGTTCTAAGCAATAATGCAAAGCCCTAGGAGCCTATGCTAAAAAGAAAGGATTTTTTTCTGGCTAATTAATTAACTATACAAGCCGATGATTCCTAAACTTTAAAATATATCTAGTGCTTAATTTTCTAAATCATTCAAAACGCCTCAATTTATATTAAGATATTCTAAATTGAATTATTGAACCTATGCAACATAATTTGAGTGAATTGTGTAATAGTATTTTTGAGATTAATGAAAAGATACGATTTGTTGGAATAATCGATCAGATGGGAAAATTGATTGGAGGAGACATGAAGAAGGGCCTACCGTCCTTGGAAAAAAACGACGGCTCAATTAGACTTTATCTTGGATATGCTATAAATAATATCCTAAGGCGTGATTTTGATAATGTTTTTGGTAAAGTGCTTTATACATTCTCTGAAAGGGAGCGAATTAAGCTATTAACTATACCTATAGATGATAATTTACTTCTCGTCTCTATGGATAAATCCACAGATCACGTTGAATTGATAAACAAGATAATAGCGGTTGCAAATAAACTCACCAGGTCGTGATTTCCAGGAAAGGAATGGCATTATTTTACACTGACAAGAATATTCTTTACTCTTCTCTTTTCCCACATTAATAGGTAAATTATTCCGATGACTAAAAGTATTTCAACTGACTTGGCCATGATTCCTGCAAAATCGATATTCTCAGATTTATTGTCCGGTGACAATGGCGGCGCGACAATTACCGAATATGCATAGAGTCCTATAAGAACTGATGTACCAAATAATCCAAAATAATTTAGCGCCACTCTTTTTTTGTATTGACTTAAAATAAATTTCCTATTGTTGCCAGAATAAGGTTCAGGAGCAAAATTGATCAAAATATACAAGATTCCATAGGCTAACTGAGCTCCTGCTGCAGCAATTAAGAAAATTGAATAATAAATTTGCAGAGATCCATGTTCTGGGAAAATAGCCAGGTGTACTAGACCTCCAGCTATGGCAAGCAACATGATGACGTATTTTAGAGTTTCTTTTTCTGGTATCGAATCTAAAGTGAGATTTCTTTTTTTGAAATAGGTTTTACTTAAAATTATCCCAAGAACTGTGATGGGAACTAAAATAGAAATCACCAAGAGAGAATTTCTGACCAGTCCCCAGGAATTTGATATAGAAACATTGAATATCACGCGTTCACAATTACAATCCGATATACTGGAAAGAATAGATCTTGGAGGATCTAATTGATTGTGATTTACCATTTTGTCATCATTTGCTAAACTGAGTACTATTTCATATGAACCAGCTTGAGGGAACACATAATATAAATTGAAATCTCCAATGTCTCGTAAAGTCCAAGGAAATCCTTTTACTCTTTCACCCGTACTTTCTTGATAGATTTCGACCATTGTTTCAACATTGTATACGTCTTTTCCATCAAAATCTTGTATGCTAAATGTTATCTGTGTTGGTTCACTAGGTGCCGCGTATTCCGGATCTAAGGCCATATATGGATAGTATTTTCCTAATCCGTCCCTGTTTGAACCTCCATTGTAGTGGGGTGTATGGGAAAGATGTGCAAACGACATGAAGTGGGGTATTGAAGTCACTATTAAAATGAAAAATAAAAGGGATATCAATACATACTGGGTTTTCATATTAATAGGCTATGAAATGTAACATAACAGTTTCATATAAGTCGTACCTGGTTCTTAAAGTAATTAATTTCAACACAGACTTACTTTTATTATCCGTATGATAACTATCGAGCTCGTCTTCTAATCATTGTTTTTTCAGATCATGTAAATTGGGAATAGATAAAATTAAGGATATTTTCCTAAATCCGCTCATTGTTTCATAAGCAGAATGGTTCAAAATAAGAAAAATTTATTTCAGCAACACCTTAACTCCTTTATGTCTAATTGAACAAAGTAATAAGTATAAACGATTACTTGAATAATTTCCCTCACAATTCATTTAGAAGTAATCAAGATCAAGTAATAAAGCAGATTTGTGATGCTTTTAATTCTGGTTATAAATATGTGATATTAGAAGCTCCAACAGGATTTGGCAAGAGTGCAATTGCAATAACAATTGCTCGGACGCTTGGCTCAAGCTATATATGTACTGCAACTAAGGATCTTCAAACTCAATACATTCATGACTATAAATTTCTAAAAGTTGCAAAAGGAAAAAGCAACTTTCAATGTAGGGTTAAAGAAGATTTTATTGATGCTGGAAGATATCAGTGTACTTCATGTAACTTGGGAACCGAAAGTGAGTGCAAACATACGTCCTGTGATTACGGACCATGTTTGTCTGATGAATCAATGGAAGGAGCTGGGTGTAAATACAGAACTTTCATAAATGATTACAAAATTGATAACAAGGGAAAGGAAAATGAAATAATTTTCATTGATAAAGAAAAAATAGAAAATTATAAAAGAGAATATTCAAATTGGATTCATTTAAAAAATTTTGATGACCCCCGTGAATGGAATCCATGTTATTATTTTGACCAATTATTTCAAGCTTTGAAAGCAAGTCACTCAATTTTTAATTACGCGATTTTTTTGTCGTTACTGTCAAACAAGAATATGATGCAACAACGAGAATTACTTGTATTGGATGAAGCACACTTACTTGAAACTGAAATTGTTAAATTCAGAGGACTTTCTATATCAAAGAAAAGATGGAAGAGATACATACATGACTTTAAGATGGTAGATTATGGATATGATATTGATGGCTGGTTAGATTTTTTGATTGAGTTAGAAAAAACCATGCTCATCTTAATTGGATATGAATCTCTTGTCTATTCACTTATAAAGGAACGAAAAATAAAATATGGGTATAATTCAAAAAAGAAAAATAAAGTAAGAAGCAAAAGGGTAGTAAGTGCATCAGAATTATTTGAAGATGATGCCAGTCTTGAAATAAATATTAAAACTGAAGATGGAAAAAAATTGCAAATAGATAAAGAGTTACTAATCGATATTGCACAAGATATTGATAAACTTACAAGAACCATAAATAATATACTTGCAAGCCCCAAAAACTGGATAGTCTCCGAAGTGCATAAAGAAAATTACGATGTAACGAGAGTTGAATTGAAACCACTGGATCCTTCTAAATATAGTAAGACAATTGTTGAGAAATGTCCAAAAACACTAATTATGAGTGCAACAATTCTGAATCATCAAACGTTCCAGAAAAACCTTGGACTAGATTCTGAAAATAATAAAACCAAATTTATACAAATTCAATCAGATTTTCCAATTGAAAATAGACCCATCTTTCCTCTTAGTGTCGAATATCTTAATTTTAGTAATTTGCAGCAAATGGATGTAAAGACAAGGATATCGAGGGCAATTGACAATATAATGTATATACATAGTAACGATAAAGGTATCATCCATACAAGCTCCTACGAGCAATTGAATTTTATTAAGGAAAATCTTTCAAAAATGAATTCAAGGAGATTAATTTTGACGGACCCTGAAATTGAAAGGGACGAGGTAATAAAGGAACATTCTGAAAGTAAGAAACCTACTGTACTTATTTCTCCATCTTTGCATACAGGCCTTGATTTAAAAGATCACCTATCTAGGTTTCAAATAATCACGAAGGTACCATATCCCAATATAGCCGATAAATGGACATCAGAGAAAAGGAAAATTAACAAGGAATGGTATTATTGGCAGACAGCGTTAAGATTAGTTCAGGCATATGGTCGGTCCATAAGATCAAAAGATGATTGGGCAAAAACATATGTTTTGGATTCGGCATTTAATTATTTTGTCAAGGTCAATCATAATATACTTCCAAAGTGGTTCCTCTCTGCAATAAGGAAATAATTCTTGATATTAGTGCAAATGTTAAATTTTGAGATTTCCGGTCGTCAATCCCCTTTAGATATGATGCAATCATATCCCTTTATATCCTCATTTACGCAGTTTTATTCAATATTCTTAAATACTCGACTTTAGAGAAGTTATGGTTTAAACATCGCTTTTTGCTCCTTTTAAAGGGTAGCGGTGACATACCTCACTTGGCTTTTATTATTTATTAAGAGGTATTTCGATATAATAGGTATTAAGTTTCAGGTATCAAGGATTGATAGAAGGTTGTTAATTTTTAGTGGTTAAGAATTGGCTAGTCGCCATAATAGACGATGAGTCGGACATTGTTACCTTCTTCCAGGACGCACTTAGCAAAATCAGGGGAGTGTCAATATTCACGTTTACGGATCCTGTAGTGGCATTTGAACATTTTACAATTTACAAAAATGCGTATGTTCTGATAATATCAGACTTGAAAATGCCTGGTCTTAATGGAGTAGAATTAATTAAGATGAAAAAGCTAAATCCCTTAGTAAGAACGTTACTTATGACCGCATTTGAAGTGGACGATGTTGTGTTTGAAGAATATGTCAAAAATGAAATAATAAATGGTTTCCTTCAAAAACCGATAAAGTTAAGAGATTTGTGTTCAGAGGTTAAAAAACAGATAAATATTTACAAAAGAGGTAGAAAATAATTTCTTATTATCACGATAACAATTCAATCCAAAGAGTATCTACAGACGCACTAATCTATCGTTATTTATGTTTCGTGTTGTGAAAAAGTTAGATACTACAGTTATATCCGCAATGAAAATCAAAAATGAAACTGTGCCAAAAAAATTAAAGAATGCACTAAAACTGAAATAGCACTATTGGTAACAGCAATACCGAAGATGGTCCATTTAAAAACGTGCCACTCTAACTCATTCTTTATACTCAATTCCATTAGCTCACTGACATTTTCCAAGTACAGTGAGCTTGGTGAGAATAGATTCCAATGAAAAATCTAATAATTATCAATTTATCAAATAAAGATAACTGATGATAGTTAAAAATAATCAACTCAAACATAATATTCTTACTGCATTAGCAGATAAGGAGATGTTAAAAAATCTCTCAATGTATAACTCCAAATCAGTCAATGAGATAATCAGGGAAAGTGACATAAGTTATACTACTGTCTATAGAAAGATTAAGTGGTTATTGGATAGAGAACTGCTAGTTATAGATAAAATTAATTTAACACCAGAAGGTAAAAAATATACCACATTTCGAAGTGTTCTCAAGAGCATCATTATTAGATACAAACAAGACGAAATTATTGTAGTAACGGAAGAAAATGTGGATTTGATTGGAAAAATTGGAGCACATTTTTTTCTATACCCAGCACGATGTAATTAATGCTCGCCTTTGATTGCACTTTTCTGGAAATTTACTCATAGTTTTAAATTTAGTTCTACTCAATAAAATAATAATGTGTCTCTTTAGCAGTAATTAAGTCAAATAAAATTATCGAACTAAAATAATTGAGAAATTCAATTCAGATATAATTCTATTTTATTTTATTCGCATCCATTTACTAAAAATAGGCATTCCAAATTCATATATTGGAATGGATTTCTATTAGAGTATGGTTAATTTTCATACATCAAAGAAGCTGAATGCTTCTGTTTCTGAGGTTTGGAAAATTTTATCAGATCTTGACAGAGAAATAGAATTTTGGCATGGTACTAAATCGATTAAAAACATAAGTAAATCGGATAAAGTGGTTGAAAGAGAAGTTGTCATTGCTTTCAAGAATTCAATATGCAGAGAGACAGTCACAATTGATCCAATGAAATCTATCACAACACACATTACTGACGGGCCAATAAAGGGTAAAAAGGTAGTTGTCATTAACCCAGAAGGAGACCAAGCAAGTGTAGTAGACGTAGAATGGGATATTAGAATTTCGGGTTTCATGGGCATTTTTTCAAAGATGGTTAAAAAACATATTCTGGAAGGAACGAATGATGCATTGGACAGAATCTCAAAAGTGGTTGAAAAATAGTCAATAAAATTAATGGCTATTTGTTTTACTTAATTTCATGTTAAATGTTTAATCAGATATGTTACTTTAATTCTTTCAGTAGTGAATTAACTTCTAACGTATTGATAACATCTGTTTTTTTTGCCCATCCTCTTCTTGCCTGACCTATGCCAAATAGAAGATAAGCAAAATGGACAGGATGATGGGCGTCAGAATTTATGGCAAGCTTTGTACCATTTTGTACTGCCAACCGTATATGCTCATCTTTTAAATCCAATCTGTAATAATTGGAATTGATTTCCAAAACGGTTCTAGTCTCGTACGCAATATCAATTATTTTTTCTATATCGACAGAATAGCCTTCTCTTTTGTTTATTAATCTACCTGTGGGATGGCACAGTATATCTACACTTGGGTTTTTTGCTGCTTTGACAAGTCTCTCAGTTTGAATATCCTTGGGCAATGAAAAATTTGAGTGAATTGCAGCTCCTACAATATCCAGCTTATCCAATATGTTATTGGGGGTATCCAGCGTACCATCTCTAAGAATGTTGACTTCCGCAGAACTTAAAATCCTAAACCTAGTATCAGTTGAATATTCTTTGAAAACATCATTTAATTCTTGTATTTTATTGATTTGGGCTAACAGTTGATTCTCATTCAGACCATTTGCCAAGCGAAGGCTTCTTGTATGATCAGTAATTGCTATATAGTCCAATCCGAATTTTTTTCTTGCTTGTAGAGCCATATCTTTTATTGACATTGTGCCATCGGTACTATCGCTATGTGTGTGTAAGTCACCTTTCAAATCACCATATTCTACTAAAGCTAGATTCCCTTTCTTTTTTTTAGAGAAAAACTCAATTTCACCACAATCTTCCCTTAGTTCAGGGGGAATATATTGTAGGTCGAGAAGTTCATAAATTTCTTTTTCATTGATTCCAGCAACTTTTTTCTTTTTCTTCGTGAAGAGTCCCC
>Ga0209858_1000039_pt1 | contig 14834 bp, 13 predicted proteins | sample GWRWN3_50_60_FD_187231 | JGI IMG/M metagenome (GOLD analysis project Ga0209858, IMG submission 187231) | Riverbed sediment microbial communities from areas with no vegetation in Columbia River, Washington, USA - GW-RW N3_50_60 (SPAdes)... | ecosystem: Environmental > Aquatic > Freshwater > River... | reverse complement strand
AATATCAAAACATTCTTGACTCCTTTCATCAATGTTGAATTTGTTACTAATGATTGACCCCACTGTGTTTGTAAATTAGTATCTCCGTTTGTATTTAATCCAATCAATAGGGTCGTATCATTTGCAATTTTACGATACCAATGATCTCCACAATACTTACGTGCTTCGTTTAATATTTCCAAATTCCCATCCTCTTCTGAGTCATGGTTGCCTATAAGGCAAGCTAATTTGTTTGTTTTTTTGAAATCACCATATGTGTTTGTAAAGATAGCTAGATCTGATTTATAACATAGATCTCCTAACACAATAAAATAAGTAGGGTTGTCCTTCTTAACTTGATCGAGAAGACTATTTGAACATTCTATATCACCTACCGCGTCAATTACCGTTATAATTCCGGATTCATTTATATTACGAGTAAGGTTAATGCTCGAATGAACATTACTGTTATTAGTAACATTTTGTGATAATGCAGTAGAGATAAAAATAGTAACTAAAATCAATAATATTAATGATGGATATAATATATATAGAATTTTAGACACGTTCACATCAATCTTGGTTATTTGCTAGTAAAGCCTTGTGGTACAACCATTTAAGTGACGAAGAATAATTCATTATCATTATATATTCAATATAGTTCATTAGGATCTATAAGATCAATATTAATAATCCTAATAGGGATAGTTCATCCCTCTATAAAAATGTTCAATAAAAATTCTTGCAGAATATGTGGGAGTTGTTTGACACCATCTGTAATTTGTAAAATTTTTAACGAGTTTGTTTCATGGATTTGTTTCAAGTGTAATAAAATAGTAGAAGCTAAACATTCCGATTATTACTGTACTGTTTTGATGATTAGAAGATTAGAATTAGGATTACAAGATTCAGATGGATTTGAGATGATAATTAACAGATGAATGTAACAGACCTTGAAACCTTAATTCAAATTGACGCCAAGATATGCGGGTCTGAAAGGAGCAAAAAGATAGCCTATTCTATTATGGATTTTCATCACTCTATTTACATAAACAAGAAGGATATAATATTGGCACAAATACAAGCATGTGAACTACTATGCAAATACACTACTGACGAATTTGATAAGAACGTTCTCAAGAAAGAAACATTAGATTTGAAATTAATACTAGATCTAATAGAATAGTAAGGAAAAAAGAAAATTATTATAGAAATTGATATTTAGTTAATAGCAATCAACACTTAATACTTTAATCTTTATGATCAAAATTAATGTCTACTGATCAATGTTTTTGTTAATATCGACCTAAAGAGAACTTGGCAACGGTAGTTTCTTTCTTATGAAAATTGATAATACTATTGGTACTAGTGAAGACAGAGCTATAGTGAAAAATATCAGATTGAAAGAACTAGGAGACGGAAATGAACCAATAACATCATTCACAAATACTTGATTTGCCTCCATATAGATTCCTGCAATAGCAGCACCAACTGAACCTCCAATTAAATTGAAGAGAACAGTCATTCCAAGAGATATTCCACTAAACTTTCTTGGTGTAGATTGGAGAATAATGTCAAAGCCACCAACTTGCATTAGTGACAATCCCCCAGCAATAATAGCTAAATTTGTAGCTACTAAAACCTCACTTGAGTGATAAATAAACAGGCTAAAAAATCCTATTGCACTTACTGTACTTCCAATAAGGGTTGGTTTTATGTTACCCAGTTTAGAAACTATAAAACCAGAAGATGGCGCAAATAATAGAAATACAATCATGAATGGAAGTTGGATATTTGCAGCTGTAATTACGTCCTCTCCAAATCCTAATGGTTCAGGACTCCTTACTAATACAGGTATAGTTTGAAAAACTGTAAACATGCTAAAAAAGGCTATTACCAGAATAATATTAGCAGAAAGTATCAATTTATTTGTCATCAATTGCAAATTAACCAATGGTGAGTCTGATCTCTTTTCTATGATCACAAAAAGCACTAAGGAAATAGCTCCTGCACCTAAAAACGCCGTAATTTGAGAATTTTCAATATTATCTGTCTGTGAATAGGAGAGAACCAACAAAAACGAGGTTATCGAAACTGCAAGGGTTATGGTACCCTTTATATCTATGGTTTTAGTATTGATGTTGATTTTACTTCTCGTCTTAGGTACTTTTATCCCTTTATTGGTTAAATCATGAGAGATATCCGGCTCCGGTGACTGAATCTCCTCTCCAGAATCTGGGGTATCATGGATAAATCGTCTTATGATAAACCATAATCCAATGGCAACAAATACAATTGAGAAAAATGTAGTCCGCCAACCAAAATTCTCTATTATGTTTGCACCTAATGCCAAACCAACGACAGACCCAGCTGCAAACATTGAGCTGAATACTCCCACACCTATAGCAAGTTTCTCTTTTGGAAATTGATCCCGTATAATGCCAAATGCAATGGGAAACATAGATATACCAATTCCTTGGATTACTCTAGCAACTACTAGAAATGTAATATTAGGTGAAAGTCCGCCTAGAATAATACCAATGATGTAGATTATCATTATAGTCATTACCATTTTTTTCCTTCCGTAGATATCGGAAAGCTTTCCTCCCACTGGTGTGGCAACAGCACCAGCCATAAGATATGCCGAAAGAATCCATGAGGATGTATTATAGGAAATATTGAATTCCTCGATAATATCAGGTATCGCTGGTAGTAACATGGTTTCGCCGTACATAGCAATTAGAAGCGCCGAGCCTAAAATTGCAAGTGTCATCCAAGTTTTTCTAGGAACCTTTTGATCCGAGGCAGATGATGACGGCCGCCTTGTATTGTTACCATTCTGTGGTTGCGTCATTTCAAATTCAATCCAATTTAATGTGTTGGGGTATTATACATCTTTTTAATGTATCGTGGATGAATTAAGCTAACATATTTATTATCGTTCTCAAGTCTCTTGAGAGCTAATTTTATTAGAGCCGATGTCCATTTTATACTTAAATTTTCATTTTTTTATCAAGCGGAGCAAATTTAGGATATTTTATTTTCATTTCTATCAGTGTATTTACGATTATCTTTGATATTACCCAATTTCGGAACCATTTCTTGTTTGCTGGAATTACGTACCAAGGGGCCTCTCCTACGCTACAATGAAAGATCGCGTTTGCATATGCCGTCATATATTGTCCCCATTTTTTCCGTTTTTCATAATCTTCCTTGTTGACTTTCCATCGTTTTTCTGGATGAGACAATCTATCGATAAGTCTCTCCTTTTGCTCTTGTTTGCTTATATGCAAAAAGAACTTTAATATTTTCACCTTATTTTTTGCAAGCATTATTTCGAATTGATTAATTTGATCATATCTCTGAGACCATACAATTTTAGGTACCAACTTCTGGACACGAGCTTCTACAACATCCTCATAGTGAGAACGATTAAACACCCCTACAAACCCTCTTCGGGGTACTACTTTATGGATCCTCCATAAAAAATCATGTGCTAGTTCTTCAGTTGTCGGTATCTTGAATGATTGGACATTACAAGAAACTGGATTAAAAGCACTTATCACATGCCTTATCGTTCCATCCTTGCCAGACGCGTCCATGCCTTGGAGAACAATAAGAAGCGACTTTTCATTTTCGATGTAGAGCTTGTATTGTAGCTTTGACATTATCGACTTTAGCTTGGGTAGTTCATTATCAAGTTCCTTTTGACTTCTACCAAATGTATTGCCAGGGTCAAAACTAGAAAAATTCAAGCCGCTAGTAGGACGAATCAGCAACTCCCTAATCTCTTTCAATATTTATTCTCCAACGTCGAGACTCTAATAAGAGTATCCAATTCGAGAATTATGAAGTATATCATCAATTTCAATATATCATAGAAGGGTAGCATATCACGTTGTGATGTGTTTTGCAGGAAGGGCAAATTATCTAATTATTAGATTACATAAATGGTATTTGGTAGTTAACAACAAGGGTATTGTTGCTATATTATAGCCTCTTAATATCATTCAATAAATTCTTTACAGTTACAATTAGGCCACGAACAAGTTGAATTTTGGTCACCTAAGTCATTCTTGTGACCAACTCTTTGGTGATGACAGAATGCACATAGGTCTTGAGCAGTACTCATTACTCTTCCATGTTCATAATAGATTATATCCGTTAATACTCATACTGCAAGTCTGCTAACCTTTTCTTAAACGATAATTTTCTTTATATGAGAATTGACATTATCTTGTAACCAGTCCATAATCTGATTATTCATTAATATGATTGAGACCTTTCAAAAAGGAGAATATCATTGTTTCAATTCCACTAGACTTTACATTTTCTAAAAGTTCCGGTGAAGGATCGCCGTAAATTACTACTGAGTGAACAGAACCAAATTTTTCAAAAAGTATTCGCAACTGCTCGCGAAGATTCGATTGGTGCAATAGAGCAGCATCAGAACTCTCATAAGCCTCGCGAATTTCACATTCGCTGTTATGGCAGCTAAGAAACCAATCGTATTGAAGAGTCCCATGGTCCTTCTCCTTTACTTGCCTGATGCACTCAGTAACCTGGACCTTGAATTCCTCCAGCATACTTTCGGGAATCTTCATCTTGGCGCTAACTTGTATTTTAGACATGATACGACTAGAAAAACTTAGACTACTTAAAGCTCTGGATGAACTGCTACTAAGACTGCAAATCGTAAAAGTTCATGATTTATCATTTACATTTTGGATCTGTTTACGTACGAACTGTGTGGAATTTCATATACATTCAAATCCGAGGTTCTAAAATGCGTTCCAATACAGTTATGAAATGCCAAAGTTCATGATTTTCTCTTTCTTATTCCAAACTTTAGCTCAATACCTCTCTTTTTTGAATAGCTGTAAGTAAATGAATCATTTGGCATTACGGGGAAGCTGGACAGTCGATCCTGATTGCAAAGGGGGCACCTGTTACTCTTTCCTAATATTTCCTGTAGATAAATTTTATCAAGACAGGTTACAGTCCAGAAACAATGGTCACATAGGAGGAATATTCTTTCATTAGCTTTAGGATTTTTAGCGTCACTCATTACCATTTCTGTAAACTTCATTATTGTTATCTTTTTTGTTCGCGTTGCTCAATATCGATTATGTTGAATATTCAAAGGAAAACTTATCTTACTACTCTGTGCTAATCAATTTAGAACCAAGAAAACAATAAAACAAACTTAATATCCTTGTTTCTTCATGACAATCTGTCCAATATTATTATTTCATTGGGATACTGAAACTAAATGTTGCACCTAAATCCAAATTATTTTCCGCCCATATCTTTCCTCCATGCGCCTCAATAATACCTTTTGAAATGTAAAGTCCTAGTCCTGTCCCGATATCGGACTTGGAGGCAAATTTTGTAAAAAGTTTAGTCGAAATTTCCGGGTCTATGCCTGGACCCATGTCTTTCACACTTATGATAAGAAAGTTCTGTCCATCCAATATTTCCTTTTTCAGAATAACCCGAATTTGTCCTTGGTGAGTAAAAGTTATTGCATTATCAAGTATATTACGAATCACTTGTGCTATCCTGACCTTGTCTATTGAAATTTTGATACTTTTTATACCCTCATAAATTACTTCCAACCCTTTAGAGTTCTGGCCTTTACCGTCTACGTTTCTCTCTTCCAATTTACGACTATATTCCTCAACTATATCTCTTACCACCTCATCTGCATCAACAAATTCTTTTCTTAGTACTAATGAATTGTTCTCTATGCGGGTAATATCCAACATCATTCGTGCAAGTCTCTCAAGTCTTCTCGCATTTAAGATTACTTCATCAAGAAGACGCCGTTGTTCTTGATCCTCAATTCTGGAATATAGTAATTCTGAAAAGCCGATAATTGGTTGGATAGGATTGCGTAATTCATGAGCGGCAATATTGATAAAATCTTTTTCCAATATTTCGACTTCTTTCATCTTTTCGAACAGTTCCGCCTGTCTCCAGAAGCTCTCAAACACAGCCAAATAAGATGAAATTATAGTAGGACTAATTGAATATGTAGATAGACCAACTGCATCATATGATGAATTTTGCTTGTCATCCTTTAATTCCACTATAAGACATTGTCTATTGTCTACTAGAAGTATAGAGATTTTCGTTTCTAGGCTAGTACCTACGGTTCTAATATCTATTTTGGGAACAGTGGACTTTATTTGCTCTTCAAGCCTATCTAACTTATCGGTGGATGGAAGTATCATTCTGATTTTAACTTTATGTTTTTCTGAAGCGTTATTCAAGAGCGGTAATACTCCCATCGCAATTTGACGTTTGACTGCATTCGAAGAGGAAAACAGTACGTTGACCTCCTTCCTAGCCGATCTTACCATATCCCAGCCTCGATCTATGGCATTCACGGGATTTTGAATAATTTCAATTTCTGCCACACCAACGTTTTCTTCTATATCCTTTATCCGGTAGCTGGCGTCAAGTCCCTCCTTCCATAATTGTTCAAACATCGAAGTAAAATGCTTTATATAAGTCCGTTCGTTACTAGTTAATAGATTCTGAACCATTCGTCCTCCATTCATCTCTTCTACAGTAGCAATAAGTCCATGTTTACTAACTGTAAAATTGATTGGCGCTAAATTTTTAACATGTCTTATTTCGACTCCCAGGTTTAGAAATTTTTTGACTAGATCAACACTCTCCTTTTCAATCCTCATAATCCATCTAATTCCTTCTCCCTCTCCTCTTCTCTGTCTTTCTAATATTTTCTTACATAATTCTAAAAAGTTGTTATAAGTTAATTGCATTCCGCCATAATTTGATACAACTGACAAACTAGAAGAAACCTCGGATAGGTGAATAATTTGTTTTATAATCTCGTCCTGATTGTCTAGGATCTTGGTTTCCAATGGAATTTTTCCATCTTGTAGTTCCCTTAGTCTATCCTCAGCTGGAATAGCCTTACTCCATAGAGTATCGAATATCTGCTGACCATGTTCTACAACCTGAGTTATATCGCTATGAATAAGCTCTGATGCTACCACTTCTCTTCTATCTTCAACCAATGGAGCAAGATATTCTTCTTCACTAATCATGAAGTTGCTCTTGACACCATCTAGATGTCTAAGCTCATGAACAAGATTCAAGAGCCCCTTGCAGTACTCAAAGTTATCATGGGTGATTTCAGTGATGTATCTTAGCTTCACACCCCTCCTCTTAGCGTCTAGAAACGCCTTTTTAATTGGTTTTAGGGATAGGGCAAGTGAGGGTCTAGTATAACTCATACATGTATCAATTCTATTGCCTGCTCTGTAGAAAATCCCTGTTTCAGTATCTATAACATTCTGCTTACCAAAGATAATTCGTGTAATTGGGTTCTTGAGATTGCTATTTACCTCTTTAGTTTTCAATCGGTTCACTATTCTCCATCAATACGGCGTTTTGCGTGCTGTTTGATAGTATTTATCAACACATTAGGGTTTACCGGCTTGACAATGAACTGGTTTGCTTCTACATCGGGCATTAATGTCGTGATTTCTTCAGCAATATCTAGGGCAGTCACAAAAATTATTCGAATAGTTGGATCAATACTCTTTAATTGTTGATAGAATTCAAATCCATTTAGCTGTGACATCCGAATGTCCGTAATTACCAGGTCATAATGATAATTATTTGATTCGATAAAGTGCTCCAAGGCCTTTTCAGGGTCAGTAAATGAGTTGACAACCATACCTGCTGATTTTATATACTGTGTAAATAGAAACGAAATGGATGGATCATCATCTACTAGCATAATGGTCAGTGGTTTATGGATGATACTAATTTTGTCCATGTAACCCTTGCTCATTTTCAAGATTGTATTTTTTATAGGCTTTCTACCTTCGGTTTGTCGAAGTAGGTAAATAGGATATGTATACCTGTTTGTTTTCCAAGCCATTTTTTTTAATTCTTGAAAGTAGTAACTGTTTGCAAGACTGGGAAAGGAATTTACAATCCGCCACAAGTCACCTCCTATGACTATACTATTTGCTGGTGCGTTTTTGTTCATCTTGGAACAAAAGTTCAATGTTGGTCCAAAGAGATCGTAGGATGCACTAGTTTCTCCAGACATGGCGACTTCCAACCTGCCATAATCTGCGCTAATTCTATAGGAGATCTCTGGAAGCACTTCTTTATGGAGTTTAGTATTTATTATAGGCCGGGATGATACTAAATTAAGTAAACACTCTATTGCATCTCTGAATGATTTAACATTTTCTACGTTTGAGGTTTCTGGAAAGAAGAATATGACACCATCACCAACAGTTTTTAATATTCTCCCATTGTGATTCTTCACAATATCAGCAACTTCATTGATAAAGACTGCATAGAAAATCTCTATTTTCTTGCGGTAATATAGTTTTGAAGTGATTTGTGTTGATCCAACTATATCTACAATCGAAATGCAATAACTCTCTGACTTGTTGGAAAAATTGACTTCATTTTTTTTCAAATTCTGTCTTGGTAGTTTTTCTTCATCTCCTCCTTTTATAATATTGCAATGGCTTAGAGGAGACATACTAGTGACTAATTGCTTACCACTATTTAGCTCTCCACTCAATACCATGAATAACTATTAGGCAATCTAAGATATAGTTGATAGTAAGTCAAGAAGCTTATTACTAAACAAATTAGCTTATAATTTTAATTCAGATAGATCTCTCTAGCTTGCACATTCTCGTATAGCGCACAATATCACTAGAACAAAATATAGATGGATATAACTTGAGACAATCATTTATAATTATTTAGTAGTATTAAGAAAGAGTTAATATTCAATACAGAGATGGAATAATCATATATGCTTTACAGATTTAAATCATATTTTGATTACTTTTTCAGATGTCGCTAGTAATTACCATAAGGTAGTAATTTATATTCAATTAATCGTGTGGCCATCTCTTCATTAGAATGTGTCTCTGTTAAATGACTTTCATATGATGATAATGTTGTTTCTACATTACATATATCGCAAAAACACCTCATTTCATAGCACTCCCTACACAAATATCTAACGTAGTCTGAATGTGATTCCCTCGTGGATTCATAAAATATAATTTTTTTCCTCTACATCTACTACATTGTCCTACTTTACCAACTTCTGTAATATTTGACATGTTTATGATTTTCTTGTGAGCTGGTAACATGAAAAGTTGCTTCTAATGTTTGAGATTTCTATTTCATAATTCTCGGTTAGAATCTTAAACAATTTCGAATTTTAACAGAATTCGGGTCGCTTGGTGCACTTTATTAGTCTTAAACGTGACAGTGTAATGAACTTTTATGAGAGATTGTAGATCGGCGGCGATAATCTTACTTCTATAGCACTCAATATGTTATCTATGCAACTATTTGTAATAAGCGATGGGATCCTTATCCTTGTTTCTGCAGGCAGTAAACAATTTATGGATTCTAAAATGGTACTTCGCTGTCCTATATCGCTTTCTTCCCTACACTTGTCAACTAAGCTAATTAAATATCTGGTATTCTGTGTCATTATAATCATTATATAATGGACATCATAGACTTAAGAACGTTTAGGCACATTCCATCTTTTTCAAATCATTTCCGTAACTACGTGGGTGCAATCATACGATGTCAGTAGTCAAATATTGCGGAAAACCGACTTCAAGTGTTTAGGGAAGTAAGTTCTTGTACTTGATCTCTTCAGATGGTATATAGTTATAAAACTTAGTAAAATTTGTCGTATACTCGAGTATCTTGCTTCTGCGTCATCTAGATAATAAAATGATGCTACAATACCGAGAACCTGTAAAACAATTGTTAGACTCCAATGTTATGTCAACATGTTCACGCGGCTGGATCAACTTTAGAAATTCCTTTTTTTCCTTAAGTTTCAGTTATCTAACTCTAAACAAATAATGAAAATTAAGAGAAAGTCTAGGCTAGTTGTTGCAAGGCGATTCTCGTGTTTATCATTATGTCAATATTGAACACAAAGGAAGATATACCTTGATGTGCATATATTCATTGTTTATTATTAAATTTCAAGGTGTATAAATATGAAGATATTGATGATCTCAACAGAGTACCCTCCTATGCAAGGTGGCGTTGGCCACTACTCTAAGAAATTGGTTGATTCCTTGAGAAGTGAAGGTGTGCAGGTCTATGTAGCATGCAACGAGGATGGAAAGGGGGAGTTTAAGGGCATTTCGCCGAATAACAATGATAATTCTAAAGTCCTTCTAAAAATCGTTAAAGAAATTGAACCAGACGTAGTCCATGTGCAATATGAGCCTGGGTTGTATGGAATCTATTTAGATCCAATAAATCCTGGAAAAACACACACAAATATAGAATCTTTTTACGATGAGTGCAAAGTTCCAGTAGTAACCACATTCCATTCGGCTTATACTTTTACTCAGTGGATGAGATTGGTAGTTCCTTTAAATAATAGCAGGTTTGGGCGCGTAGGTACTTTCCTTAGAATGGCGTACGACTACTGGACTCATCTTGTAAATTACGGTTCATTTAATTCGCTAAATAGACGAAAGATAGGTCCCAATAAAGCTGGAGTCGTCTTCTCTAAATATCTAGCGAATATTATTCCAGGAAGTTCTTTGATATATCATGGCGCAGAACCCAGCATTTCACCTCCACTTGATAGAAAGGAAGCAAGAAAAATGTTTTTACTTCCTGAAGATACTAACATTGCACTTGCCGTAGGTTTTATGACTGCAACCAAGGGATGGGATGTAATTGGAAAGATGAAGGTACCAGAGGGCTGGAAAGTTGTAATAAACACTTCAAGAAACCATTACGGAAGGGAAAGACTAAAAGGTAAATTTGAAAATCAAGGTGTGATTAACCTGAACAGGGGATTTCTTAGTGACAGAGACTTGTCACTGCTCTTCTATTGTGCCGATGCTCTTATCCTCCCTTACAAGGTAGCTTCTGGTTCGGGTGTCATGTACGATGGATTAGCTCATGGACTTCCTTTCATTTCAAGCAAGATAGAATTTTTCAAGGAGTTTTCCGATATGGGGCTGGGTATTTCAGTAGACCGTAATCCAGTTGAATTCTCAAAAGCTCTTCTAAAACTTAAAGTGGATTATAAGAAATACAAAGATGCTGTGTTGAACCTTAGAAAGAATCTACTCTGGAAAGAAGTTGCCAATAAGCATATCTTACTCTATAACTCGATTATTAACCGTCCTACTTCTCCTCTCATAAGAAAAGTCATTAGACAGTTCTAGTCGATTCTTAATAACATTTATAGCATAGTAGAACTTGCTAATTATGATTTCAGAACCTAATGCTTCAATTAGAGAGGGCGAAGGTAAATCCAATATTAGTTCCTGATGAATCTAATTGGTGGGAATCAAAGGCAGTGTTTAATTGCTCAGTTCTTAATGATGGTAAGACTATTCATATGCTTTATAGAGCAATTGGCGAATACGAAGATTATGTTTCTAGGATTGGTTACGCATCAAGTAATGATGGTCTTTCATTCAGTAGAAGAAAGGAAGTTGCAATATATCCAGAGCTGGGCTATGAAAGGTATGGTATTGAAGATCCTCGCTTAATGACTATTGAAGAAAAAACATATGTAACATATGTGGTGCTTTCGGATTATGTTAAAAATAATCCATCAATATCTACTGCTCTTGCTATGACAGACGATTTTTCTCATTATGAAAGACTTGGCATAATAACATTACCTGGTTCCGAAGATAAAGACGTTGTACTATTTCCCAAATTTAATGGAGAAAGTGGATTTCAAAGATACATGATGCTGCACAGACCAAGTAACTGGGTAGGACCACAGTATAATACAGAAAGACCAAGTATATGGATTGCAGAAGGTGATTCAGTCACCAATTTCGAAAAGCACTTGCCTCTCGTCAAACCAGAACAAAGTTGGGAGGCACTAAAGATAGGAGTAGGTGTTTCTCCCATTAAGACAAAAAAGGGTTGGCTTGTAATCTACCATGGAGTGAGCACAGACCATGTTTACAGTGCTGGAGCCTTTCTACTTGATTCAAAGGAACCCCATAAGATTCTAGGAAGGACTAAAAGTCCCTTACTAAGTCCTGAAGAGGATTATGAGATTAAAGGTGATGTTAATAATGTCGTCTTTCCCACAGGAGCTTGTATTTTGGATAATAAATTATTTGTATACTATGGTGCTGCAGATAAGGTGTGCTGTGTTGCCACAGTTGATTTACAAGATATATTAGATTATTTATTGTCACCTGCATGTTCGATCTGATTTAAAGGAATCAAGATGTAAGTCCTAATGTTCTACCTGTCTGATTTTCTTAATCGTTTTGCTTTTCTTTCTTCTAAAAAGAGTTCCAACTTCCCATACTTTGATATCAAAATTCTGACCCTGTGGAGATTGCCAAGTTAGTCTCTTAGGATACTAGAGGTAACAAAAAATGTGCATTTTCTCCTTTCCTTTTCTTGAAGAATGGTATAACGTTCCTTATGATAGTACTGAGTGTCGAAATATCATTGTAAAGATTTAATATCAAATGGTTTCTGTAAAGAATTTAACATGTATAACATCTTTTTAATATACTTCTCCTTTGAGGGAACCATGACTAACTGTCTTTGATAATATTCAATCAAGTGCTCAATCAGGCAAATAGATTCTTGTTCGTTTCCTCCTGATGATAAACGAGTTAGGATCATCCCATACCAGTACTGTACTAACGCATCTTCACCATAGTTTGATACCAGATCTATTATATACGAAAAATTAGAATGACATTTTCTACATAAGCCATCATGTACATTTACGTATTTTTTTTCAACTATGTGACCACACTTTGCTTTTATCACAGTATTTGATAAAAGGTATTGTAACAAGGACATATTAATGCTCTGGTAGTTTAACCTCCTGAAGTATTGAAGAAAACATTGTTTTTGTGATTGATATTTCATTTAATTTGTCAGTTCAGCAAATATGATTTATCCACGTCCGTCGATATCCACAACACTATCGGTTCCAAAGCAAGAGTCTTAGAAAGTAATGAGTGCTATGCCATCAGTGGGGTCAGTGGTTTGTAAATCTTTGTGACATAATTTTTTAGACCTAACTGCTCTTAAATCACCTCAATTCCAATTACCATGTTTAAGCACTAGATAACATAAATCTAAATAGTATTAGTCATTGCAAAATTGGAGTGTAAAACGTATAAATCTGTAAGAGAAGATGATATCATGAAAATTGGAATACTGGGATCCGGAGATGTAGGACGGAAACTCGCTGATGGTTTTATTGAGCTTGGGCACCAGGTTAAAATAGGATCACGTGATCCGCGTCAAAGTAAACTAACTGAATGGATAGACAAACACGATAAGGAAAAAGCATCATCAGGAACATTTGCTGACACGGCAAGTTTTGGTGAACTAGTTGTGTTAGCAACTTTGTGGACAGGAACTGCTGATGCAATACGGCACGCAGATTCTAGAAATTTTGCCAGTAAGATAGTTATTGACGTAACTAATCCATTAGACTTTTCTAATGGCATGCCACCAAGATTAGCATTAGGCCATACTGATTCTGCTGGAGAGACCGTTCAACGTATGTTGCCTGATTCAAAAGTCGTAAAAACTTTTAACATTGTAGGAAATCCTCATATGATACATCCAGATTTCCCTGGTGGCAAACCTACGATGTTTATATGTGGTAATGATGACGAAGCAAAAAAGATGGTAACAAATGATATACTTACAAGGTTTGGCTGGGAAACCATTGACATTGGAGGGATAGAAGGTTCTAGACTTCTAGAACCACTTGCACTTCTGTGGATAACGCACTACTTCAGAACTGGCAATGGAAATCATGCCTTTAAACTGTTACAAAAATGAGAGATCCTGAATACAGATTATCCCTTAACAGTAATTGTCTGGATCATCCCATTCTATTGATCTGATATCAGCTGTTTATTTGCAAGCGTTACCAGTGTTCTTCCAATGGAATAAAAAACAAACTACTGATAAGAAGAATTCCTACGATCATTCCTATTGTACAGATGTTTGATTTTATGCATTTTAATACTTTCATATGACTTATATCGCGTAGGCCCTATTACTATTATTGTCAGCATTCAAGCTGAGAACTCATACCAGATTTTGATTTCTATACATCATGTTAGAAGACGATGTAAATTTTTATATTGTCTAGATACGAATTTATCAATTCAATTCTTTCGTTATTATCCGTCACGTTATGGCTGAATATTCAATCGGAACATTATTAGAATTTCTAACACTAGAATTTGATTAGATGAAAATAATGGGAGACAACTTGAGTTGTGAAAACGAGAATACATAAATTGACAAATGCACTAATTACCTGAGGGATCTTAAGGAAAGAGATGAACAATAAGGGCAAATTGAATGTCACCGTTTCCCATTATAGAAGTCAAAACTTATGATGAACTTTATTGTTTAGTTATTATGCAAACAAATAGGAGAACGGCTTGAATAATATCAGGTATACCAAAAAAATAGTAGCTTGTAATACATGCTTATTGAAGACTGCTGAATACGAACTGAGACAATATGGATGGAGAGACCATCTGAATTGATAAAGTATGGTACTCTTGCGATCCCTATAATAGTAGCGCTTATAATTGGAGGAGTAATTAGTTTTCTCGTTGTATATAGTTTCTATCCAGAAAAACATGAAAATATCAATATTGATGGAAAATGTTACGAGTTAACTGGCATGGCTCATGAAGCATTCACCAACCTCGTTGCAGAAAATAAAAAGAATACTCTGCTACTGCAACTAAAAAAAATTGAAGAGAATGATGCAAGTATACCAATAATTTTCAATGGAAGAAACTCCGATATAG
>Ga0209858_1000038_pt1 | contig 15010 bp, 9 predicted proteins | sample GWRWN3_50_60_FD_187231 | JGI IMG/M metagenome (GOLD analysis project Ga0209858, IMG submission 187231) | Riverbed sediment microbial communities from areas with no vegetation in Columbia River, Washington, USA - GW-RW N3_50_60 (SPAdes)... | ecosystem: Environmental > Aquatic > Freshwater > River... | reverse complement strand
AATTTCTAAATCTTTCCTATTCTATTTTGATCATGTTTCATTACAACCCAAGAATCATGTAAATCCAAATATTGAGAATATGTGCCAAAAGTAGTACAAGATGGAAAAAAAAGTTGCAGTAATTGGGTATGGGAGCATTGGTAGAGAGATCATAGCAGCTATAAAAAGAGGAGAGATTCCGAATGCCAAAATTGTAGCATTATTTGATAAAGAATCTCGAGTTATTAGTTTAGTTGGTTACGATAATACTGAATTGCATTTATTTACAGATTTTAATGAATTCTATAATTCTCCGATTTATTCAAATTTAGATATCATAATTGAGTGTGCCTCAAAGGATGCAGTTAGAGAATATGGTAAAAAAATCATCGAGTCAAAAAAGGATCTTATAGTTTTGAGTGTGGGTGCTTTTTCGGATAAAGAATACTTGTCAGAATTACAGAATTTATCGAACTTGAACAATACCAGAATATTGATACCCACTGGTGCCATAGCAGGATTAGACTCAATTAGAAGCGTAAAAAAATATCTAGAAAGTTTAACTATTACAACAACAAAGCATCCCAAATCATTTGTTGGAGCCCCGTTTTTCAACAAGTCAAAAATAAAGTTGGAGGAGATTTCAAAAAAAACAGTCCTCTACGAGGGTAATGCTATTACAGCCATCGAATTTTTTCCTGCAAATGTGAATGTGGCAGTTTCAATTGCGTTGGCTGGAATTGGTTTAGAGAAAACTCAAGTAAAGATCATAGCAGACCCAACTATGTCGGTAAATAAGCATGAAATACTAGGAAAAGGGAGCTTTGGAGAAATACATATTATTGTTCAAAATATTCCGAGTCCTACAAATCCTAAAACAAGTTATTTAGCATCGCTATCAGCTATCGAATGTTTGAGATCCTTTTGCAATGAAAATTTCAGAATAGGAACATGATTTGCATCACAAATTTTGACAGTTTATATGTGGAATATATATTTGACAAGGTTAACTATGAGTTACAACGGATTTAAGACAAACGATATGTTTGGTCCAAAACCAGTAGAAGTAGGGAAGGAATATGATGTGCAGATCACGGAGTTAAGTAGGAAAGGAGACGGAATAGCAAGGATACAACGATTTGTAATATTCGTAAAGAATGGAAAAGTCGGCCAAAATACGAAAATAAAAATAATTCAGGTTGGAAATAGATTTGCTACGGCAGAAATTGTTAGCGATTCTGAAAGTAATGAGAATCAGACTGAGAACGCACCTGCCAGTAGTGAGGCCAATACAGAAACTAGTACTGAATAATCCATCTGTCGAAGTTACTTTTGAAACTTCAAATTATTTTATATCTCACAAAATATTTAATTTTTAAAAAACTACATTGACCAATTTCAATATTTATCAATACCAATTTCTAATTTAGAAAGTTGGCTTGAATAATAACATTATAGCTATTGTCGTAATTTCTTTTATCGTTGTTGGATCGATATGGGGGATTGGGAATCTAATTTCTCAAAATAAGACCCATTTATCCAAAAGCGAGGGTGTCTTATTGTTAATGAAAGATAATAAATTTAATGTTACTAATCCTGATATTATTGTTAAAATCGATCAGCCATTAAAAATCAGTATCACAAATCAAGATTTTAGAAAACATGATTTTATAGTTGATGATCTAAATATTAATACTGGATATATATCGAGTGGACAAGATTTTACCACAGTAATTGCCTCAAACAAATCAGGTTCTTATAGATACTACTGCTCGATTCACCCAGGAATCATGGAAGGAAAAATTATAGTTAAAAGCTGAAAAAGAATCATCTTTGTACTGCTATCGACAGATAAAAAATTGAGATCTGGTAAAAAGTTAATTGTATAATAGTATTAGCTCTTGAACGAATCAGTTAATTTTTTATGATATATGCCCTTGCAGCCATCCTTAAGTAAGATATGGTCTGGAATTACATGTAGATACTTCATCTTTCTTTTATCGTATATAGTACTCAAGAATTTGTAGCATATAGTACAGACGAATTCTGGCTCCATTTACATCAAACTTCTCATACTTGGGAATTAATCTTTTAATTGAGTTGATGATATCGCCTCAAGTCTTCATCAGTATTAAAAAATATCATAGACATAATAATTGGCTGATTCTCAATTCAACCCTCAAAATTAAAAATTAAACCAACACTTAAAATTAGGCAAAAAACCCAATGTAAAAAAATGGCTGCACGAAAGAATACATCGAGAAAAAAGAGACTGATAAAGAGAGTTAAACAAAATAGACCTGTGCCAGCCTGGGTAATAATTAGAACCCATCGTCACGTTAGAACAAATCCTAAGCGAAGAGCTTGGAGAAGGTCTGATGTGAACGTAGGATAGATAGGAAATGAAACAAAATGTCTGAAGAAAATACCACAAGGATATATACGGTGAATTTAGCGAAGGCGTGGGATACCCCAAAATATAGAAGAACGGATAGAGTAATAAACATCATAAAGGAATTTACCCAACACCATATGCAGACCGATAAAGTCAAGATAGATCAAGATTTGAATAGACATATCTGGTCTAGAGGAAAAACTAACCCCCCAAGGAAGATTAGATTGAGAATGATAAAAGAAGACGACGATACAGTTGTAGTCAGTTCTTTTATTGAAGAGAAAAAGTTAGAGTCAGAGCCAATAACTGAAGAAGAGAAGGAAGAAGGTCAGTAGAAACTAAAGAAATTATTTAAAATTATATCAAAATTTAGAACTAGATTCTAGACGATGTAATATTTGGTTTGAAATTTATTGAAAAAAAATAAATTTCTATCTAATCGATTAAGGGCAACGGTAGATCTATGTTTGGATGTGATTCGGGTATATCCCAATCTAAAACGTTTTCATCTGGTATGAGGTTTAGCGGATCGTAGGAATCAAATTTTGTCCTTCCCTTTATTGACGCTATGAGATGCATATTATTTCTAGAAGAATCAGTAACTACAAAGGAAACATCATCTGTATCTCCCTCCATTGAATTTTGAAAATTATTTAACATTTCATTTAGTCTTCCAATTGGTTCATTTCTTGCACCGTTTACATATAGAATAGACCTTTTTATCGAAGATGTGCCCAATGATGAATATAATTGTGCAATTAGATCTTTTATGCCAACATCAATATTGTTCTCTTCCAAGGTCCCAGAAATTAGGTTTGTTCCCAAATTCAATGTTATCTCAGGAATTAATTTAATTGTATTGAGCATGATTTCATCGGTTATTTTAGAACAATCTTCAATAGTCAAATGAGGATTTATTTCTATATAAGCATCGTTATCAACTATAAAGTTGATATCAGAACTTAATGATATTCTTTTTAGTGATACACTAGATTGAAATAATCTATCCTTTTCATGACCAAACGGCATAGTCACAAGTGAGATAACTCTTTTGTTCAGTATCCACTTTGCCATATGAGAAATTATAGGTGCGATGGCAATACCGGTTTTTTCGGCCAAACTAGTTACTAAAATGACAGTTTGGTACTTTGATAATTTTGAATAAACCTCCTCTTTATGTAATTCTAGAAACGATCGGATTTTGTAAGTTGAAGGATTTATCCAAGATTTACAATCAATATGAAGTGAGTTGTTAACTTCAAGTTCTTCTTTATGGTTACTAATTAATAAAAAATCATGATCGACGTCATTGTTATTTAATTTCGATATAATATTTTTACCAATTCTACCAATTCCGATTATCAACGCAGGTTTTCTTAATTCAATACAATCCTCTGACAATCAAATCAACTCCTAACTCCTAATCAGAACTTTAATTATTAGAATAAAAATTTAGTTGATTAAATCAAGTTTCATATTTGGTACAAAAATGTTGATACAATTTTAGAAATTAGAAAATTAATTCTCCTAATAAGGAATAATTTGAAATTTCTACCACTTTTACAGATAGATAATTTCCTAGCAACAGGTTTGAATCAAACTTTTTTAGTCTTGCCAAATCTAGTATTACTGGTCTATATGCGTAATTTCTACCCTGTATTTTGTCATTGTCTAAAAGTTCATCGATCAAAATCTTGCCATTCCACCCGTACCATATACGATTTCTTCTCATTGATGTTTTCTTGATTGCCTCATGTAGTCTAATGCTTCTTTCTTTTACAATACTCGTGTTGAGTCTTGGATATTTCGAGGCGACCGTTCCAGGACGTGCACTATATCTTGAGGAATTAACAACATCTGGTTGAGTTTCTTCAATTAGGCTTAGTGTCTCTTCAAAATCGCTTTCCGTTTCTGACGGGAATCCGGTAATAATATCTGTAGCAATTGATATTTCTGGTATCTTTTTTCTAAGTTCTTTTACTACATCAAGAAAAATTTTAGCAGTATGTCCTCTTTTCATTTTGCGAAGAATTCTTTCACTACCACTCTGCACTGGCATATGAAGAAATTTAAAGATCTTGTCATTATTGCGGTAGAGTGAAATCAATCTATCAAGAAACTTTGGAATGTACATAGGATTCATCATGCCTACACGGATCTTATATTCTCCCTCAATATTGGAACACTTTTCCAATAATTCAACCAAATCAGTTTTCGAATCCACTCCATAACAACCATTGTCAGTAGAAGTTAGCCAAAATTCTTTACAATTGGATGCGACATCATCTTCCATTTGTCTAACTATCTCGCCAATTCTATAGCTCTTTAGGGCACCCTTTGCTAATTTTGTTTGACAGAAACTACATTCACTTAGGCATCCACTGGAGATCTCAATAATACTAACTACTGGATTTAGTCTTATTCTTGGAAGATTTACCTTTGTTGGCATAGAATCTTCCAATGCAACAACCTTTTGACCGCTTAAAGAGGCAGCAACAACATCCGATGTTTTATCTAAGGACTGTGGGCCTAAAAGAGATGAATCAGGAGAGAAAGATTCAACTAGTTTTTTACTTGTTTTTGGAAGACATCCGGCAACAACGAGAGGTTTTTCTTTTGAATATTTTTTTATTCTTGAAATCATTTTGTGTTCAGTGGCATCTTTTACAGCGCATGTGACTATGATGTTAATATCAGAATTTTTTCTACTGTAGCTCAGGTCATATCCTTTATTGTAAAGTATACCCTTGATTATTTCTGCATCTGCAATATTAGCCGAACATCCAAATGCTTCAACCCAGACTTTTTTTTTATGACAGGTTTTAAAATTCTGAAAATCTAGACTAGTGTTAGTGCTCGAAAAACTTGAGAGCTCATTAAGATTTTCCAATGTGATCAAGTATAATGGAAATTATTGGTACTATATCAATCAATTTATCCCAGACCCAATGCATGACTCGTCATGCTGTACCTTTCTTATTTCAAATTCATACTAAATCAAAAAACTTTATCGAATTTGAAATTGACTAGTTCTTTATTCTCCTATTAAGGATACCCGATTTGATTATTTTTTCGGTGCCATTAATAAGTCTCTGAACATCTTTTGAATTATGTACAATTGAAATAGCACCCATCTTATGAGGTAAGAAAAATATTCCATATTTTGCCATCAATGAAAAATGATAGCCAGCAAGCATTTTATAATCAGATAAAGCTACATCATTTGCGTTCGTTATTTCATTTACTTTATCCGAAAGAAAATGCGTCAGAAAAAGGGAACCAATACCGGTTACTTGTGCTTTCATTCCATAGTCTGAAAATAATTTTCTTAAACCATTCCTCGCTAAATCTCCTAATTTATTAATTTTATTATAAACTGTTTGACGGTTCTTACTAATGTAATCTAGTGTAGTGTATCCCGCAGTCATGGTTAGTGGATTTGATGAAAATGTTCCACCTCCAATATAACATAACTGTTCCTTATTCTTGTTCTCTATAGGATTAGCTACCTTCATTATCTCCTTTTTCCCACATACCACTCCTATGGGAAGTCCTCCACCAACAATTTTTCCGAGGGTAATCATATCTGGATTCAATTTATATTGAGAGGAAACACTCCCAAAATTCAATCTAAATCCAGTAACAATTTCATCTAAAATAAACAAAACATCATTTCTTTTACAATATTCTTCCAAACCTTTCAAGTAATTGACATCTGCAGGAATACAACCTCCACCACCCAGTAATGGTTCAATAATTATGCACGCCAAATCATCTTTTACACTATCTAGTAATTTGATAGATCGGTCTAAATCATTAAATGGAATAGATTCAACAAAATCTCCTTCCCTGCCAGTCATACCGACTCCCTCATCAATTTCAAATGGATAATTCACGGACTGCATCAAATCTGTATTGAATCCATGCCAGCCCCCAATTGTTTTACAAATAATCCTTTTTTTAGTCACAGCTCTAGCAATTCTAATTGCATACATTGTAGCTTCAGAGCCAGTGCTGCAGAATCTTAAAAGTTCGCTAACAGGGATCGACTTTTTTATGATTTCTCCTAGCTTAATGCTAATATTATTCGCAGTACCATATAGCGTTCCCCGGGGTATTTGTCTATCAAGTTTCTTAACAACCACTTTAGGTGAATGACCGAGAATTAAAGCCCAATGCCCCATCCAGTAATCTACATATTTATTGCCATCAACGTCAAAAAGATGTTTATCTCTTGCCTTATTCACAAAAAAAGGATAGGGTCTGAAAAATCGAATATTATGACTAATGCCTCCTGGAAAGAGCTTTACAGAATCATCATAAAATTTTTTTGAGTTAGGAGTTTTTTTTTTATACAGATCCATCAGACTGTTGGATATCACTACAACAATCCTTTACAAGACCTATTTATTACGATTATGAAATATCAAAAAAGAAATAAAAAAGTGTCATACAAAAGAACAATTTGACGAACTGACCAATATAGTAAATTCTATCGTATTGAATGATTTTGAGTCCACCATCTAGTTATTTGTAATCAGGTGCGTTGGGCTATTAGTAATGGCAGGCTGAACATCTCGCAAAAAGCTCGATGCGTACACCTCCATTCTATCAACGCTATCTTCTATAGCCGCCCTCCTCTTTACAGAAGGCTGTCTTTTCTCGGGAAAGGTTTCCTCCTTAGATGCTTTCAGGAGTTATCCTAAACAGCTTAGCGGCTCAGCTTGCCCTGTCGGACAACTGATAAACCAGAGGCTGCGCTGCCCTGTTCCTCTCGTACTATGGGCAACTTCCCCTCAAACAACTACACCCCTGTCAGGCAGAGACCGACCTGTCTCACGACGGTCTAAACCCAGCTCACGTTCCCCTTTAATGGGCGAGCAGCCCCACCCTTGGCTCCTGCTGCAGAACCAGGATGGGAAGAGCCGACATCGAGGTACCAAACCGCGGGGTCGATAGGAGCTCTCGCCCGCGACGAGCCTGTTATCCCTAGGGTAACTTTTCTGTCACCACCAGCCCCCAATAGTGGGGACATGATGGATCGCTAAGCCCGGCTTTCGCCTCTGAATCTCGTATCATTGGAGATCCAGTCAGACTGGCTTCTGGCTTTGCCCTCACCAGCGGAGTTCTGTCCCGCTTGAGCCAATCTTTGGGCCCCCTCGATACTTTTTCAAGGGGGTGCCGCCCCAGCCGAACTGCCCACCTGCCGATGTCCCCGTCAAAACGGGTTAGCCGTACGGTAACAAATGGCTGGTGTTACAACGTTGCCTCCATCAATCCCGGAGGACTGACTTCGAAGGCTCCCAGCTACTCTCTGCATTCGCAACCATACAGCAACAACAGGCTGCAGTAAAGCTCCACAGGGTCTTCTCTCCCCGACAGAGGTTCGTGGACTGTTCGTCCACGTTATGTGGCTTCACCGGGTTGTAGGCGGGGACAGCGGGGCCCTCGTTGTTCCATTCATGCACGTCGGAACTTACCCGACAAGGCATTTGGCTACCTTAAGAGAGTCAGAGTTACTCCCGGCGTTTAGCGGCCCTTAGCCCAGTTGAACCCAGGTTTTAGGTACCGCCACTGGCCAGGATACAGAGGCCGTACACATCCTTTCGGACTAGCGACCACCTGTGTTTTTATTAAACAGTCGGGACCCCCTTGTCACTGCGACCTGCGGTTCCTATTCTTCATAAAAACCGCAGGCACTCCTTATACCATAGGTACGGAGCTATTTTGCCGAGTTCCCTCGCCATACGGTATACCCGATAGACCTTAGACTACTAATCTAGGGCACCAGTGTCGGATCTCGGTACGGTCTTGAAAGATTCTCCCCATTCTCGTTTTCATTGTCTCCTGGATTCGAGCAAATCCTCCTTGCGGAGGACCATTCATCTCTCGTTTTGGATCTCGTCATTATGACACTCCCCAAAACTTGAAAACTTGGACAGAACGACGATTCTGCTTGCCCTATCCTGAAGTAGCAAGATGGGTGGTAACGATCTTTCAAGGCACTGGAATATTAACCAGTTTCCCATTCGGACAACTCTGTTGAGGTTGTTCTTAGGACCGGCTAACTCCCGGCTGACGACGCATTGCCGGGAAACCCTTGCCCTTACGGTCGCCGAGATTCTCACCCGGCTATGCTGTTACTGCCACCAGGATCTGCACTAGTCGATCGGTCCACTGGATTTCACAACCCAGCTTCTACCCAATCACTACGCCCACCTACCATACACCAACATTGTTGGTGATCTAAAGTATCGGTAGTTTGCTTGAGCCCCGTCCATTTTCGGGGCCTCAGAGCTCGGCAGATGAGCTGTTACGCACTCTTTGAAGGATGGCTGCTTCTGAGCCTACCTTCCTGCTGTCTCTGCTCTAAGACACCCTTTTGTTTGACACTTAGCAAACATTTGGGGACCTTAACTTTAGTCTGGGTTGTCCCCCTCTCGGTTATGAGGCTTACCCCACATAAACCCGTCTCCTAGTTTCTATGACGCCTGTACATTCGGAGTTCGAATGGATAGCGAGCTCTTTCGAACCCTTACTATCCGATCGGTGCTCTACAGCACAGGCCATCTCAACTAAGGTAGGACTGCGATCCGATTCGGTGGGAACTAGCGATCACCGGACTAGATTGGTTTTTGACCCCTAATCCCAGATCTGAGGACCGATTTGCACGTCAGGACCCCTTCAGACTTCCAGCGAGCTTTCGCTCACCTTCATCTTGTCCAGGAATAGATCGTCCGGTTTCTAGCCTTATTGCTATGACTCAAGACCCTTTCAGATCCTTCGCCTTACTAATGCTGCGCGAATTTGGTTTCCCTTCGCCTACCCCTTAACGGGTTAAGCTCGCCATAACAACAAGCTCCCTGGCCCGTGTTTCTAGACGGAACTTACAACTCTAGAAGGCTTCAGCCCCTTTCGGAACCTCCACCTAGATCCTTTCAAGCTGTAAACGTCTGTAACCGGTTGGTTTCAGGCGCTTTTGACCCCCCTTCCGGGGTACTTTTCAACTTTCCCTCACGGTACTAGTATGCTATCGGTCTTGATGAATATTTAGCCTTAGATGCTATTTTCACCTATTTTCGTTGGCCACTGTCAAGGCCAATTACTCTTGCCATAGTAAAAACCAATATTCATTCGTCTACTGGGGTATCACCATCTATGCCAATACGTTCCAGTATACTTCGACTATAAATACAGGAATTAGATCTATGGCACACCACATCCCTATTACCTTACAGTAACAGGTTCAGTTTGGGCTCTTCCGATTTCGCTCGCCGCTACTTACGGAATCTCTTTGATTTCTTTTCCTCGTCCTACTCAGATGCTTCACTTCGGACAGTTCGTTCTCCCAAGCGTAAGCATGGGAGTTATTGAGAGACCTCATTCGGAAATCCTAGGATCAACGGTCGCATGCACCTACCCTAGGCTTATCGCAGCTTGCCACGTCCTTCATCACTTATCAAGCCGAGTCATCCTCCAACCGGCGTCTTTGCACCAGCATTCTTACTAGAATTCGATGTTCTTCAACTCATTCAATTTTACGGGAATTCCTACATTATCAATTTGCCACGTTTCTGTCAAGTGGATCATTTGTTCTTTTGTATGACGATCATTACAAGCCATGTGCTTGCTTCATCCTTCATTTCTTCAATATATGAAGAAATTGCATATGATTTAGTTACACAATATTTTACACATGATTGTCCGACCTCTAATTTAAGGAGGTGATCCGGCCGCAGGTTCCCCTACGGCCACCTTGTTACGACTTCTCCCTCGTTGCTGATCTCAGGTTCGATAATGCCAATATCGCACCACCTCGCCTGAAACCAACTTCGATGAAGCGACGGGCGGTGTGTGCAAGGAGCAGGGACGTATTCACCGCGCGATGATGACACGCGATTACTAGGGATTCCATATTCATGAGGACGAGTTTCAGCCCTCAATCATAACTGTGGTAAGTTTTACGGGATTGCCTCCTCCTTTCGGGATCGGAACCTATTGTACTTACCATTGCAGCCCGCGTGTGGCCCGAGGGTTTCGGGGCATACTGACCTGCCGTAGCCCCCTCCTTCCTCCGCCTTAGCGGCGGCAGTCCTTCTAATTAGCCCTTCCACTCCGAAGAATAGAAGTAGCAACTAGAAGCAGGGGTCTCGCTCGTTACCTGACTTAACAGGACACCTCACGGCACGAGCTGGCGACGGCCATGCACCTCCTCTCAGCTTGTCTAGTAAAGTCTTCAGCTTGACCTTCACTCTGCTGTCGCCCCCGGTAAGATTCCCGGCGTTGACTCCAATTGAACCGCAGGCTTCACCCCTTGTGGTGCTCCCCCGCCAATTCCTTTAAGTTTCAGTCTTGCGACCGTACTACCCAGGCGGCAGACTTAACGGCTTCCCTGCGGCACTGGACTAGCATTAAGCTGGTCCATCACCGAGTCTGCATCGTTTACGGCTGGGACTACCCGGGTATCTAATCCGGTTTGCTCCCCCAGCTTTCATCCCTCACCGTCGAGCGCATTCTGGCAAGCCGCCTTCGCCACTGGTGGTCTTCAATGGATCAACGGATTTTACCCCTACCCACTGAGTACCGCTTGCCTCTCCTGCCTCCTAGTCTTATAGTATCCTCCGCAGCCCATCTGTTAAGCAGTTGGATTTAACGGAGGACTTGTAAAACCGGCTACGGATGCTTTAGGCCCAATAATCGTCCCGACCACTCGGGGTGCTGGTATTACCGCGGCGGCTGACACCAGACTTGCCCACCCCTTATTCTACACCATTTTTACAGATGTCAAAAGACTTTCTTAGCGAAAGTCACTCAGAGTAACCCTGTCAGGCTTTCGCCTATTGCAGAGGTTTCGCGCCTGCTGCGCCCCATAGGGCCTGGGTCCTTGTCTCAGTACCCATCTCCGGGCTCCTCCTCTCAGAGCCCGTACCGGTTATAGGTTTGGTGGGCCATTACCTCACCAACAGCCTGATCGGACGCAGTCCAATCCAAGGGCCATATAGATTTTGATCAAAAACCATTCCAGGTATCTTGGTCTATCGCGGTTTAGCCTCAGTTTCCCGAGATTATCCACGTCCTTTGGTTATGTTGACTACGTGTTACTGAGCCGTGTGCCACGTATTGCTACGTTGACTCGCATGGCTTAATCTCACTCTGATAGCAGTCGGGTCCGGCAGGATCAACCGGAGTCGATCCTTAATCTATTATAAAATAGTACGGTCGGACAATCAAGTTATTGTGCATATTGTGTAACCATGTCAGATTCAATTTTGTAATTGAATCTCCATATTATGAGCGCAACTGGAGGTCGATGAATCATGAAATGGCCAACTGACCAAAAATCATCTACGACGCCGCCTTTACGATTGCGTTCCTAGAAATTCTTGTCTGATTAAAATATAAACCTTCGCCCAGCAAAAAAAATTCAAAATATTTAATATGTCATATAGCAGAATTAGTCTAGCCTCTAGAATCATAATTTGAAATAGGTACACTTAAAGTATTCACACATTAGGAAATACTTGGTCTATGAAGAACAAGATTTGCATATCGCACAAAGAGGATGTTGATGGTATTTCTTCGGCAGTTCTTATCAAAACTGCATTCAAGGTTAATACAGTAATTCTTGTTGATTACGCAAATATGATCAAAACATTACGTAGTATGGTATCAAGTATTTTTAATAGTTTAACCAAAATAGATCATTTATTCATATGCGACCTGGGATTAAGTAAAAAGAATGAAAATGAATTTGTTCAAATATTGAAGGAAATGATTGAAGCAAAATGCAAGGTCACTTACATTGATCATCACGACTTGGATAAGAAAATCTTGTTGGAATTAAAAAAAATTGGAGTCAAACTCTTCCATAGCACGGATGAATGTACAACTATTCATATATACAATAAGTATAAAAGAAAATTTAGTTCCTATTCAGCCTTTATCGCTGCTGCTGCGGCACTCACAGATTATTTGGAGACAAAACCTATTGCATCAAATTTAGTGTCCAGATTCGACAGACAATTTTTAATGCTTGAAGCTACCGCTTTGTCTTACATGATTTCTTCAAGCCAACATGACAATGATTTTCTAATGACAATAGTAGATGATTTATCACAAAACAAATATCCACATGATATCGAAGGTGGTTTCCTAAGGGCTGAAAAACATGCAAGGAAGGTCTTATCAGTAGTAAAGTCGATTGAAAACTCTATCGTTTTAAATAAGAATTTGGCCTATGTTCGGATTAATTCTGAATTGCCATCTAGCATGGTGGTTAATTTTGTACTTGGAATATCTGGTAAGCCAGTTGCCCTTGTGTATAAGATTAAAGAAGAAATTAATTCTTGTATTATCTCCATTAGAGGATCAAATGAATGCAAAGTTCATCTTGGTAGAATAGTTAACAGCTTATCCTCAGCGCTATCTGGCAGTGGAGGCGGTCATGCGAAAGCTAGTGGAGCAGTTATACCCAAAGATAAATTCTCTGAATTTATTAGGCAACTAGATAAGAAATCAAGATAATCCTTACTGTAGTTTTACAGATTTTAGACCAAAATTAATAATTATTCTGGATAAGCGATTAAGCCTATCCAGAATATGTTCCCCATCGGTTTGGTCGATGTAATTTAAGAAGCATGAATAAGGCAATTTAAATGTGATCCCTCATAATTCATTATAGTCTCATGGTTTATGACTATAGTTGGCTATTTTCAAAATGTAAAGAATTCTTCTACTGCCAATTATTACTTAGTGTCAACTTTTCAACGCTAATTGATCTTAAGTTTGTCTAAAATCTTATCAATTTTTGCAATAGGCTTATTTTCATTGTCCGAAATTGCCTGATGAGAAGGTGGCCTAACAAAATAATCCTTAATATTTTCAGCGATTCTTTCATGGTATGAAGGAACTAATTCGTTCTGATAAAAGATACCAATCGGAATCCTATCCCCCCATTCGCTTGAATATTCTAAAATCTTCGACATCTTTTCATTGACTTCAGATTCGTCGTGTATTGTACCATCATATCCAGCTTCTTCAATTTTATAAATTCTAGGCTTCGGTTTGTCAGAGTCTAGATTGTTTTTTCCTTGATACCATTCCCTAGTATGGATGTCATCGTATGTTGGACATGGCTGAAGAACATCTACAAAGGCTAGCCCCTTGTGTGTTATGGCTCTTGTTATTGTATTTTTGAGATGTTTGACGTCATATGAATATGAACGTGCAATAAAAGTAAATCCTGATACCAAAGCTAACGCAATAGGATTTACAGAATTACTAGTATTAGGCGTTACAAGTGATTTTGTTTTTTCTCCCAATCTCAAGGTAGGGGAAGCTTGTCCCTTAGTGAGACCATAAACTGCATTGTTAAATATAAGATATGGAATGTCGACGTTTTTCCTACCCGCTCCAACAAAATGTCCAACGCCAATTCCAAGACCATCCCCATCACCTCCAACAGCTATTATTTCTAGATCCGGATTGGCAATTTTTGCGCCTTGTGCAAAGGGTAGCACTCTACCATGCAAAGTGTGAATACCGTAGACATTAATGAAATGTGGTGTTTTCCCCGAGCAACCAATTCCCGAAAAAATAATTGCTTTATGTCTAGGTATCTGCATTTCAGTCAATGCCATTTGAATCGCATTTAATATTCCAAAATCTCCACAACCAGGACACCAATCATTGTGTACTGTTGTCTTATAATCAGCTAGTTTAAGTTCCGCCATCTAATACAATCCTCCTTTCATTGTTACCAGATAATATAGTCTTTAGGGCAATATAAATTTCGGTTGAGGATATTGGTCTTCCATTGTATTTTACTATTCTATAATCAATTTTTCTACCAGTGTTTTGTTGTACTAGTGATCCTAATTGTGATGAATAATTCATTTCTACGTCTATAACTAATTTAGTATCCATCAAAAATTTTTTGACAGTTTCAGTAGGAAAGGGGTGAAGTAATCGAATCTGAATAAATCTTAATTTCTTTCCTTCTTCAGACAATTTTTCCAACGCTTCTAAAATTGCACCTTTTGTGGAGCCCCAGCTTACAACAACACCATTACTATTTGAATCAAAATCATAACACACCGCTTTATCATCTTCAGCTATTTTTTCTAATGCAAGATCTAACTTTTTCATTCTTTTGTTCATCATCTTGATCCTATTCTCAGGATCTTCTGAGATGTGACCTTCCTCTGTGTGTTCATCGCCAGTATTCCAAAATATTGCATTTTCTGTTCCAATAGGGACTCTTGTAGAAATAGGTGAATCTTCAAATTTGAATCTCTGAAAATGACCCGCTGTACCCTCACTTTGACTTTTGTCTACAACATTTTTGAATTTTCCTCTTTCAATTTTGAGCTCATTGCTAAAATTTTTGCACGTTTGTATACTACTACTAATTGCTTTGTCAAGTAGATGAATTACTGGTAATTGATAAATTTCTGCAAAATTAAAGGCCTTGATGGAATCGTAAAAAGCTTCTTCAATATCTCCAGAAGCCAGTACTATTTTTGGAAAATCACCATGTCCTGCATTTATAGCAAACAAGAGATCACTTTGTTCATGTCGAGTGGGCAATCCGGTAGAAGGTCCAGCCCTTTGATACATTGTAACTACTAAAGGAAC
>Ga0209858_1000028_pt1 | contig 18125 bp, 12 predicted proteins | sample GWRWN3_50_60_FD_187231 | JGI IMG/M metagenome (GOLD analysis project Ga0209858, IMG submission 187231) | Riverbed sediment microbial communities from areas with no vegetation in Columbia River, Washington, USA - GW-RW N3_50_60 (SPAdes)... | ecosystem: Environmental > Aquatic > Freshwater > River... | reverse complement strand
AATAGTATAAAAATATGAAATATATCAATAGTCCTTGAATGAGAAGTTCGAAATTGATTTACAAATTATACTGTGAATGATGTGCGATTCTTCCAAGCTCTCCTGTCTATAATGTGTTTCTCTTTGTAGCAACATTGTTTCTCCCGATTCAAATAATATTTTGCATCATCATCTTTTTAAATTCTATATCCGAAAGATTTTTTTTTGCTTCTAATACCATTGCGACATCATTACCAACAATATACCTTTGCTTAGGTTCCTTATAGCTCAAAACTTCTAATATTACTTTTGCAACATCAACAGGAGACGTAGCATGTTCTTGCATCAATTCTATATTTTTCTGAATTTTATCTAAGGACTGAAAATACGGAGAACTCATTTTCCTAGATCGTTCAGATACTATGCAATTACGAAAAAAATTTGATTTAATTACTCCAGGCTCAATTATAATCACCTTTATTCCAAATGGAAAAAGTTCATACATCAAGGATTCACTAAATCCTTCAATAGCAAACTTTGTACTTACATAAGCAGAAATACCAGGGAATCCTACTTGTCCTGCTCCTGAGCTTATATTAATAATTGTGCCGCTTTTCTGTACTCGCATGATGGGAACTATCTTTTTCGTAATATTGAGAACTGCAAAAAAATTCGTTTCGAATTGTTTTTTTATTTCATCCAAAGTTAGGTCTTCAAAAAAACCTATCAGCCCATAACCCGCATTGTTAATCAGTACATCAATTCGTCTTGCTTCACTTTTAATATGACGTATTGTATTTTCTGTGGACGCATCATCATTTACATCGAGTTCTAGGATATTTAGAGGAAGTTTTTCCTTTTCAATTATTTTTTCAAGAGGTTCGGATTTCTTTGTATTCCGCATAGTTGCAAAGGTATGAACTCCTTTCCTAGCAAGCATTAATGCAGTTTCGTAACCTATGCCACTGGAGCAACCCGTAATGAGTGCAACTTGACGCATTATGATAGTATCATCTTATTTTTTATATATATTTAGATAGCAAAATTCAGGTATAGAGAATTTAAACATATCCAAAAAATGTATTTTTGGCACGATCTATCAAATGGTGATGCTAGCTTTGATGACAAATATATGATATTTAAGATAGCTAACCAAAGCCGCAGAGATTAAAAACATTAATTTATCATTGAAATCGAATCGATATCAATTGTCCGACCGTGATGAAGAACCACGCACAAACACAGGAACCATGCCTCACAATCAACTAGTCAGGTCCCTGGGACTCTTAGATATACTCATGGTTGGAATTGCTGCAATGATCGGAGGTTCGATTTTTGTTCTGACTGGACCAGCAATAGGTCTTGCGGGCAGTGCAGTCATCATCGCGTTTATTATTAATGCAATAATCACCCTATTTACTGCTATGGCATATGCCGAACTGGGTTCCGCTATGCCAGAAGCAGGCGGTGGATATCTATGGGTGAGAGAAGGCTTACCTCGACCGAATGCTTTCATCAGTGGTTGGATGGCTTGGCTTGCACACATAATTGCTGGTTCATTATATGCTGTAAGCTTTGCCTCATTCCTTACAGGGTTATTGGATATGACAAATCTTTCACACGATCTCGTGCTCTTGAACGTCATACCGTTAGAGAAGATAATAGCGGTAGTATCTATTGCAGTTTTCACTTATATCAATATCAAAGGAACATCTGAAACCGGCAAGACGGGTGATGTTGTTACTATAATCCAGCTTGGCTTAATTTTCATTCTAATCGCAGCTGGTTTGTGGGTAATGAATAGTAATCCTAACTGGGAGATGAATTTTTCGAATTTTATGCCAATGGGAATCAGTGGAGTAGTTGCAGCAATGGGTCTCACCTTCATAGCATTCGAAGGCTATGAGGTAATCGTTCAAACAGGTGAGGAAGTAAAGAACCCAAGAAAGAACATTCCACGGGCGATTTTCATATCGCTAACTGCTGTAGTCATCTTGTATTGTTTGATTGCTTTTGTATCCATAGGGGCAATATTTCCAGATGGCATTGAATCATGGAAATACATTGGTGAAAGCGGTGAACTTGGAATAATGAAGGCTGCAGAGTTGCTAATACCTTACGGTGCATTCATTGTTCTAGGGGGAGGTATGATTTCCACTCTAGCTGCTTTAAACGCAACAACATTTTCATCGGCTAGAGTAGCTTTTGCCATGGGAAGGAATTATAATATGCCTTATCAACTGAGTGCGATACACAAAAGGAACAAGACACCTTATGTAGCCATACTAATATCTGGTATCATAATGGCAATAATGGCTTACGGACTTCCTCTTGGGCAGATAGCCGTCGCAGCGGGTGTTATTTTTCTTTTATTATTTACTCAAGTTAATATGGCTGTAATTACTATTCGTAGGATTTATGGCGATAAGTTAGAATATGGTTTCAAAACTCCATTCTTTCCAGTGATACCAATAATAGGTATCTTTCTCAAACTCGGACTAGCAATTTATCTACTTGTCACACAACCTTTAAGCTGGGCGATAACCGTGGTATGGGTTGTAATCGGCTTTTTTATATATCGAATGTACACATTTAAGAAGGAAATAGAGCATTATGCTCCAATTGTTACTAGTGAAGGGGATCTGGAGAGAAAAGATTATAGGATTTTAATTCCGTATGCACCTGAGGATCCAGATAGACTATTAAAATATGCGATAAGAATTGCGAAAGAAAATATCGGAGAGATTAATATTTTGAGAGTGATTACTGTTCCGCAACAGACTCCATTATCTGCAGGCACAGGATATGCCGAAACAGCAAAGAAATCATTTGAACCATTAGACAAGCTATTAGATAAGCAGAACATTCTAAATCACTATCTTGTGAGAATATCGCATGATGCAAGTGAAGCGATACTGGCAACTGTGGAAGAACAAAAAATAGATTTACTGATAACAGATTTTGAAACATTCAGGAACAGCAAGAAAATTCAAACATTATTGACATGTGACGTATTGGCTATTTTATCGGAAGGAAATGAAGACTTTACATTTGAATTAACCCGAAATTTAAGAGGCCGCTTTAGTCAAAAAAATTTGGTGGTACTATATGATGGAGGTGATCATTCTGATGTTGTTTTGAAGGCTACTAGTTGGTTAGAACGTTCAGGACAATTCAAGGTTAATGTTTTATATATAAATACCAAAAATGATGACGAAAGCGAAAAAATTGTAGGGATAACGGATATCCTAAAACAAAAAGAATATCTGGAACAAGTTGGTATAGAATTCAACGAAATTACTCTTTCAGATAGCGCTATGCGATATAGTAACGAAGCAGCAGATACAATTTTATCCTCATTGACTAATTTTCAACCAGATATTGTTATAACTGGTGCATCCATTTCAAAATTTAGCTTTTTTAGCGATCCTCATTTTCTAAATATGCTGTATGAACTAAAATGTCCGATTATAGTAGCCAGACATTTTGCCATTCCTGGAGTCCACATGATAAAAACTCTAATCCATAAATTAGGAACTCTCATCGTTGAAAAAATGAAAGACATGAAAACTCTATTAACAAATCGAATTCTCCCTTTCATCAAACGACTATAATAATTTATTTTGTATTTTTAGATACATTAAATTTGTATTTGGATATGATTTTGAATAAATTTTGGACATTACAATTAATTTTATTGATGATTTGAGATTATCAAGATTTATATTGCATTAATCTACTTAGGTAAGCCTAATAGTTTCATGTCACCGGAAATCGATATTTCTGCAAAACCGTTCACATGAGGTAGAAGAAATGAATGGAAATTTTCAATGGGATCGTAAATAAGAAAAAAATTCCATTAATTTTATGGAGTGTTTTCCTTATTCCCATCATGTTATTTAATTCCTCATATGGTGCGCAGATTAATACGACTAGTCCTAATGACTTAATTTTAGTCACAGTTAACCTACAAAGGATTTTGGAACAAATGAATTTGGTTCAGGCTAGCCTTTCAAACGGAGATAGCGCAGGAGCTTTTGAGCACGCATATATCACACACTCAATAATTCTTCCTTCAATTAAGGACAAGCTTAGAGAAATTGATCAGGATTCAACTGAAAGATTAGAATCAATTTTGATTGATTTACCAATAATGGTAAAATCTAATACTCAATCATCGTTAATAGAAAGTAAGATTGTTCAAATAGTAAATATTTTGAATAATATTAATTCAGATATACTAAATCCAAATAGTTCGGATTACGATTCAATCATAGTCTCAACAATCATAGTACTGCTAAACGATACATCTAAATTTTATCAACTATCTAATATTGGTAAAACTAACTATCCTTTAAACCAAATTGATTATGAAAATGCAATAGGGATGGTAGATACCTCACATAAATTATACAAAAATATTTCTAAATTATTTAGTGATTCCAAACAACTAGAACTTGAGTCTTTTTTTGTTGACTTGAAAAATTCTTTATCTCAGAAATCCGATCCTCAAGGCATCTCACAACTTATAACAGCTATCCAAACAAATATTATTGAAGAAGAAACTAATTTTCAAACCAATGATTCTTTAAGAATTTATTTTGGAAATATAAAAAATTTGTTATCAAAAATCATTGGATCCATAAAGGATAATTCTGATTATTCTTCTGCTGAGAAGTATGCAACCACTGCATATTTAGACAATTTCGAATATATCGAGGCGCCACTAGAAAAAGTTGATCCGGGGCTCATGAATAGTTTAGAAAAAATGATGAGAGAAGAACTTCGGGAGTTAATAAGAAACAAACAACAATCACAAACAATTGTTCTTGTAGCCAATATCACTGACAATTTATCACAGGCTGCAAATCTCTTGAATATAAATTATGAAAATATTAACGTAAATAATACATCTGAATATCTCGTTCCCGTAACAAAGAATGTTCAACTTAAGAATTTGAGCGATATTAAAGAATTAAGTAAGGGGTTTGGTACATACACCGGAATAAAAAAAGGGTTTGGAGAGAGTACGGAGTCGGACAAGATGGGTGTAAGGACAGACATCGATAATATACGGATCAAATTATTCGATCTTCTTCAACAGTATAAGGAAGCGAAATATGATGACGCTTTTGCCATATCCAGATCAGCTTACCTAGATAGTTATGAAGGCATAGAAATCCCACTTAGGCCAATAAATCCGGACTTTACTCTTGATATGGAAATAAAATTTGCAGAACTTCGCAATTTAATTCAACAACATCAACCATATGCAAAAATTGAAGAAAAGATTGTAGAAATTAGAAATGGATTAGATGAATCGGAAAGATTAGTAACTGGTACTGGCGTAATAGCTCCTTCCTTAGCATTTTCTACTTCATTTTCAATTATATTCAGAGAAGGTCTTGAGTCCGCGCTCATAATTGGTGCTATTATTGCTTATCTTGAAGCATCACGTAATGCACATTATAAGAAACATGTTTATCTAGGAATTGTGATCGCTATTATAGGAACGATTATTACATGGTATATTGCCCAATTTATTATAGACATAACGGGGGCAAGTAAAGAATTGATTGAAGCAATAGCAGGAATTTCAGCTGTTGCAGTATTATTCTGGGTAAGTTTTTGGATACTAAATAAGGTCGAAACAAAAAAATGGATTGAATTCGTAAAGGCAAAAGTTTGGCAGGCAACTACAACTGGGAGTGTGATGGTTTTTTCGATGCTTTCATTTTTTACAGTTTACAGAGAAGGATTTGAAACTGTCCTATTTTATCAGGCTATGCTGTCTTTTGCGAAAAATATGGAAACCTTTGTGATCCTAGGACTAATTCTAGGACTGGCAGTAATAATCAGTATTGTATTTATAATTAGAAAATTGGGCAAGAAGCTACCATTACGAGTATTGTTCGGACTAACAATAGCAATTGGAGCTTACCTGTCTATTGCATTTATTGGTAACGCAGTAAGAGAATTCCAAGAAGTAGGATATATTTCAACAACACATCTATTTGGAATAATACCACGTTTAGAGATAAATTTGGCAGCTATGACAGGAATTCATCCGACACTCGAAACAACAATTGCTCAAATAATACTTTTATCAGTTTATGTTGTGGGAGCTCTTTATATATTATTTATACAACCACGCAGGAAGAAATTGGTTGAAGCATCGAGAAAATCTATGGCTCGTCTGAAGGATGGTGAAAACCTATGATTTCCTTAATATCTAATTTTAGCAACACAATTGTTAATATTCAAATTTTGATAATAAAGGGATATAATTAATGAAATTCGGAGAGCGGAAAGTTAATAATTATAGTACGATTAAAAATATATCTAATGTTTGGGGACCGTTAACATGAATTCTGATGAAGAGCTATATCTAGGAACGGCTGAATCTGAACATGTTGAAATGTATCTGAAGGCAATATGGCATATACGAGAACGAAAAGAAAAAGTAAAAGTTAGCTCTATTGCCAAAATCCTAAATGTACGACAACCATCAGTTGTTCAAATGCTTCACAAACTAAACAGTGCAAATCTTGTTGAATATGTAAAAGGTAATGCTGTAATGGAATTAACAGCTGAAGGTGAACAAATAGGGGAACGAATGATAAGAAATACAAGACTTTTAGAAGTAATGATGAAAGAAGCCTTAAAAATTGAAATTGATGAAGAGATGGTTTGTGGAATAGAACACCACTTGAAAGAGAAATTTACTGATGCATTGTGTACTTTATTAAAACACCCTAGGTCATGTCCGCACGGTTATGATATTCCCTTGGGGAACTGTTGCAAAGAGTAAATTTGTAATTTAAATTCTATATCTCCAATTTTGATGATCATGATTAATTTTCTGCTTTTTTCCAAAAAGGTAAGATAGAGTATGTTTACTGAGTATAAGCAATCTTGGACTATGTTTAGGGGAAACGTCCACAGGACAGGCACAGCAAAAACAAAGCCCTTAACTAAACCGTTACTTTACTGGACAATAGAGCTGGGTCCTATGATATCTTCTCCAGTATTTGAACGAGGTTTTCTGTACATTGCTACATTAACCGGACGTATATTCTGTTTGGATATTTTAAGAAGAGAAATAAAATGGCATCAGAATATGGGCAGCCCTATCGTCTCATCTCCATTAATTATGGATGATATGATGATCTGTGCTACCTTTGATTCTTGGATAAATAATGATATTTCTGAAAATAATTTTGTTTTTTCATTAGATAAAAATGATGGCAATGTGATTTGGAAGGTTCAAATTACTGGTGATATTTTTTCATCGCCATGCCCTATAGGAAATGATATAGTTTTGGGATCACTGGATCACAATATGTATCTGATCAATCCAAAAGGAGAAATTATTTGGAAATATGAAACCGATGGTCAAATTTGGTCTTCCCCATCCTACTCCGATAATATGCTATATTTTGGATCAGATGACGGTTTCATTTACTCTGTAAGTGCAAACGGATCTCTAAAATGGAAATCAAAATTAAATGGTAGAGTGCGTTCTTCATCACCATGTCTATCAAAAGATTTACTTTTTATTGGTACACATGAAGGAGGAATGTATTGCTTAGATCGTATTGACGGTTCTATAAAATGGGATAAAACTATCTTAAAGCCGGTTTTATCGTCTCCCCTTTTGGTAAAAGACAGAATCATATTTGGAACTTCAGATTGTCGACTTTATTGTTTCAACCTAGAAGGCTCGAAAATATGGGAATTTGAAACTGGTGGAAAAATTTGGTCATCACCTTCAACCAGCGAATATGATAAGCTGTTGTTTTTTGGAGGGTTAGACTCATTTATTTATGGTATAAATTCCTACACGGGCAAGCAGGAATGGAAGTTTCCTACAATGGGGAGCATTGATTCTTCTCCATGTTTAGCAGATGGTATGTTATTTATTGGTTCCAGAGACGGTATATTGTATTGTTTTGAAAGGTATAGAAATCCTGCTTATATTTGCTAAATCATGAAATATTTCGTATTGGAGATTCAAAGTTAAAGTCTTTTTAATTAATTTTGTTATTAGCTAACACCTTAAATATCGTTCCTTCATGTTTATAGTTTGATAGAACATATAGGTTATTATCTGGCCCAATTTGAAGATCTGTGATTACCCCAAAATTTCTACCGAAAGTTATATTACCTGTTTCATAATTGGTATCGGCTGTTTTATCTAATAATTGACCAGAAAGTACTAAATGTGTCCTAGTCTTATCCAGCGGAAAATTGAAGATAGTGCCGTTTTTTACACTGCCCACAAGTAGAGTATCTTTATATTTTGATCCAAGATTGTCTGTATGAAGAAAAAGAATTGAAGTAGGAGCAACAGTATCTCGCCAGACAAATTCTGGGTCCCTGTAAGTACCCTTGCCTCCAAAGTCTTCTAGGTTTTCTTCATTAAATCCTGGTGTTGTTTTATAAAAACCGATTACTTCCCTCCATCCACCATTAAATCCTGGTAAAGCAAGATTGATTTCATCATCAGTACTTCGACCATTTTCTGATTCCCAGAGGTTTCCCGTTACAGAATCAAATCCTATGCCAAAACTATTTCGTATACCATATGCATAATACTTATTCAATGGATCCTCGTCCCCAAGTATCCCTTTATTATCCACAACACCGCCATCAAAGGTTATTCTAAGTATGCCACCTCTGCCATCCGGAGGTGGACCATTTTTATTATTCTGAGCTTTAGTAATAAAAGATTGATTTTGCGCATAGTTTAAGTTACCAATTACAAGGTACACGCTTTTATTATCGGGGCCTATCTTTAAGACTCCTCCATTATGGGAGGGTCCCGGTATTGTAGGAAGATCTAAGAGTAATTTTGGATTTATTAATTTACCATTATCATATTCATATCTGTAAAGGCGATTTCCTAAAACTTTACCTCCGTCAAAGCCCTCAGTTTCAGTATAAAACAAGAATACATATTTCGGCTTATCTGAAATCGCAATGCCCAACATTCCTCTTTCACTTATATTTGCTACATTGACATCCAATAGGGTTCCACTGACCGTACCATTTTTAATTTCCTTTACTTTTCCAGTATTTTTTTCTATAACTAGGATGTCATCGGGACCTAGAAAATTCATGCCAGTTGGAAATTTAAACCCAGAAGCATATACTTGAACTTGTAAATTGGTATCATTTACTTGAGGCATTACTGAATATTTACCTTTTTGAGCAAATACATTGATATTTTGACCACTTAGAAATAAAATTATAAAGCTAACCAGAATTGTGATAGCAATTAAACAATTGTACTGTCGGTGCGAAATTAGCAAGTCGAGATTACAGCAATTAACTTGTTTAAATTATTTATTAACCTTTAGTATAGAGATAAACTACACTCTAGAAAGATAGAAGGTCACGTTCAGTTCATGTCATAAGATAACTATATGCTAGGTAAATATATTGCGTAATTGTTACGTTCATCTAGATAATCATAAACGTTCTGACTCTAAAAAGTAATTATTTTGTTCTCTTCATTCTTTTAGTTATAGTTCAAATGAGGGTTATATAACTAGAATGAACCAAAGGCTAATCCGTCTATTGATAGATAATGTATTTTGATAATCACATCAACAAAATTTTATAAAATCCAAAATTTTTAAAACTAATAGTATATTAAATTTAGTTACAGATTCGTTACTCTCATTATAAAGTTTCTCATGTCTCGATATTATCTATGCATCTAAAAGAAGAAATTTTATTATTGAATCAATAAGTGATATTTTAAGTAACTTTCTTATTCAATCAGCGTATTGAATAATTTTAAAAAATCCATATTAATTATCTTTTTTAACTTATTGCGGTATGAAAATTAAAGTCAATTTTAAATGTCTTTTGCTATTTGGGATGTTTTTGATATCAAGTATAGTATGGAATCCTGTACTGGCACAAATTCCTCCAGAAACAGCAATATCTATAAAAATAAACACTCCTGCTGACTTAGCTAGGGTGGTGCGGTCTGGTGATTTAACTATTTACGGTACATCTTCAGACGATGGTACCAAGAACTGTAAGGTTTATGCTGACTGGAACGACATGAAACCAATGCAAAATGTTACCCCTAATGGTCCTAAAGGAAATGCAGATTATTCAAAATGGAGTTTTACATATACAGGCAGTTATCATAATATAGTTGAAGGTCCGAATGAACTTACATCAAAAATAACATGTTATGACCAAGGTCAAAATGCATCATCAAAATTCTATTCTATTAATGTGACTGGAACAACGGACGGAAATGAAAATACAAACAACCCTGTTCAAACATCCAATGAAAATACCAATAATGATGTTAGCAAAGTATTACCAGTAAAGAATAGCAATAGCAACAGCGCAGACAACACTGTTCAAACATCCAATGAAAATACCAATAATGATGTTAGCAAAGTATTACCAGTAAAGAATAACAATAGCAACAGCGCAGACAACACTGTTCAAACATCCAATGAAAATACCAATAATGATGTTAGCAAAGTATTACCAGTAAAGAATAACAATAGCAACAGCGCAGACAACACTGTTCAAACATCCAATGAAAATACCAATAATGATGTTAGCAAAGTATTACCAGTAAAGAATAACAATAGCAAAGGCACATATAAGATTCTTCCCCTATATTCAGAATCTAATGAAGAATCAACTCGTACTGTTGCTTCTCAAGTTAAAGATAAAACAGAAGAAGTCGCTAGTACTGATACCAGCGAATCTCAGGTAAGTGATAGCGAGGATGAAGCACTCAGTACCGATACCAATACTTATTCTACATCTGAATCAGAACAACAGGAAAAGACAGGAGAAACAACTACTACCAATATGAACGAATCCCAAGTTACCGATAGCGGAGATGAAGCACTCAGTACCAATACCAACACCTATTTTATATTTGAACCAGAACAGGAGGAAGACGAGGAATTAACTGGCAATAATGACAATACAATCAGCAATAGTCCACAAACTGACAATCCACTCCCAAATTACAATCATAACGATGGTAATTCAGTATTCGGACTTAATTTTAAAGATCATGATGAGGATACCGAAAATAAGCTAGAAAATAGAATGGAAAATATAAAAGAACGAATTGATGATCGTATGCATCTATCTGACTTTATTGGATAGCATTTTCGATAATGACTTGTTCACCATCACATGTTGCAAATAATTCAAGTTAAATGCACAGATATGATAAACCCTCCTCCTTGTGATGGATCAGATTTTTATGCCTGATTTTCAGTTTGTAACAATTGAAAACATCCGTATCCGATACATAGATAAAAACCAAAAGGGCTTTCCACTTCTTCTAATTCATGGTTTAGGAGGCTCGATAGAAAGTTGGTACAATAATATTGATTCTTTAGCTGCTAAATTCAGAATAATTGCATTAGATCTTCCGGGTTTTGGATTGAGCGATAAACCTAAAATTAGTTATACCATTAATTTTTACGTGAATTTTGTAGAAAAATTCATTAAAAAATTAAAAATAAACCACGTTTACCTAATCGGCGCTTCATTGGGTGGTCATATTGCTGTAGAGTTTACCCATAACAATAAAAGAATTGTTGATAAACTTGTTCTCATAAGCCCTGCCGGTTCTCTACCAAAATCATTTAAAGGCACTCCTGAGCTAAAAAGATATATCAAGATAATTCAAGCCAAATCTTCAAACGATGTAAACAAAATATTAACTTCAATTGATAACTCCACGATTGATGATTCTTATGCCAAAATTATCTACAAAAGACTATCATTAGCAGGTGCAAAGGATGCGTTTATTTCTGCATTTAAAGGTAGTGCCAAAGCCCCACGATACAATAATAAACTTGAAAAAATTAATACAAATATGTTACTTATTTGGGGGAAAGAAGATAAAATGATCCCAATAAGATTTATCCGTCCTTTCCTGGAACATGGTAACTCTAGAATTATTATAATTGAAAACTGTGGACACAGACCTCATGTAGAGAATCCAAAATTGTTTAATAAACTAGTAAAGGACTTTTTCAGGGAGTAAAACTCAATATATCTTATGTAATAATCTTTTATAAGATCATTTGGTTCTTAAACTATGTGATTTAATTAGTAAAAAGAAAAGTACACAATTAGATAAAAATTATAGTGTTATTTGTAAGTGAGGATATGCCGACAATACTTATAATAATTAAATCAGATAACATTGTGTGAATTATTATTTAATTATAATATTCCTAGTATCTACGTTTATTCTATTACCTATTCTAAATTTTAACCTATACGGATATGAAGTATCAAACGTAAATTACTTGAATGAAATTAAACACGTTGGATTCATTCCAATTAAAAGTAAGATTTTGCCACAATATGAAGAAGTTTCTGATACGCAATCAAAAAATCAAACCAAGCCACAGTCAGATATGCCGGCAAATGATATTCATAAATCAAATAATTCAGACGAATCTGATGAATCTGCCCAGCAACCAATAACTCAAGTTAAATCACAAAAAGACTCGGAGGCAAATGATAATAATAAATCAAATAATTCAGAAGATGTAATAGTAACGGTAGTATCATCTGATGGATCTGAAGTTAAACCACAAAAAGACTCGGAGGCAAATGATAATAATAAATCAAATAATTCAGACGAATCTGATGAATCTGCCCAGCAACCAATAACTCAAGTTAAATCACAAACAGAGGTAAAGGCAAATGATAATAATAAATCAAATAATTCCACTAAATCTGTTGCTAATGCCTCACCAGGGATAAAAATATTGTCACCTGTGAGTGGAAAAGAAATTCCAGCTGGGACTCTTACAATCTTTGGTATATCATCAGATAGTGAAAAATCAAATTGCCGCGTATTTGTAGATTTGAATAATCAAAAACCATTCCAGGAAGCTACAGCAACCGGACCATACGGGAACGATGATTATTCATCATGGACATTCACATTTTCTCCTGCATACCATACAATTGAAAATGGATTAAATGATCTCACATCTAAACTTGAATGTGAAGAAAATTCCAAAGTAACCACAAAATGGCATAGTATTAATGTAACAGGAGTAATCACAAAAGATGCGAACCCAACCTCAACCTTAGTATATGATGATCCTCAAGGAATTCTCCCACAATTAAAAACCTTATCTACAAATCCAACGGCAAGTACTACTGGTATAGCTAATAACGAAACAACGATTTCTACCACACCAATTCAACCTCCAACAAAACTTTCTGCGAATATCGCAACGGCAAGTACTACTGGTATAGCTAATAACGAAACAACGATTTCTACCACACCAATTCAACCTCCAACAAAACTTTCTGCTAATGTAGAATTATCCAAAGATCAAATATTTCCAGGAGATACTCAAAACATAACAGTAAAGATATTTGATTCAAAAACCTTACAACATGTCGCTGGAGCCAATATTGGCATCAAAGTCATGCAGGGTTCAACAATGCTAAATGAATACAAGGGAACTGCAGATGCATCTGGTACATACTCATACTCTTGGATTAGTAGTTATGATATCCCATCTGGTAAATATGATGTATTGGTTTCAGCGTCTGCTAATGGTCACGAGCCAGTATTAGAAATAGGAAGTTTCCTAGTTCAAAGACAATTATTAGTTGAAGCAAGCTTATTAAAAGGTCTTCTTGTACCTGGTGACAAACAAGCTATTAACGTAAAAGTCATGGACGCTAATACTAAAAAAATAGTATCAGGCGCAAATGTTATGGCAAAGATTGGAGAGAATAACGAATACAACGGAACTGCAGATGCATCTGGTAAGTATTCTTATTCCTGGAATATTGGTTCTGATACTCCAACTGGTAAATATGATGTATTGGTTTCATCATCTGCGAAGGGTTATGAACCAGTATCAAAAACAGGAAGTTTCCTAGTTCAGAGACAATTATTAGTTGAAGCAAGCTTATTAAAAGGTCTTCTTGTACCTGGTGACAAACAAACTATTGACGTAAAAGTCATGGACGCTAATACCAAAGAAATAGTGTCCGGTGCAGCTGTTGAGGGAAAAATCGGAACAAAGAAGTTTTCATCCAATACCGATGATACCGGAGCCATAAGTTATTCATGGGATACTTCGCCTACAAGTGGTGGGAACAGTTATCAAATAGGTTTAGATGTTTCATCTAAGGGGTATCCCAAGGTTACGAAAACAGTGTCCTTTAAAATGGATAAACCACAAAATCTACTGGCACCACCAATTAGTAATCAAGAAAATAAGGTAGTCAATGTCAATAATGAGGACTTGAATAATGATTTAGAGTCTCAAATTAAATTCCAAGAATGTTCAAACATGCTTTCTAATGTTGGTTGTAATACTGATGTGAGTGATAAACCTATCCCAAATCCTAATACAGAAGATAAACCTATCCCAAATCCTAATACAGAAGATAAACCTATCCCAAATCCTAATACAGAAGATAAACCTATCCCAAATCCTAATACCGATGATAAACCTATCCCAAATCCTAATACCGATGATAAACCTATACCAGATACTGACAATGGTATTGAAAATATTAAGAGTGAAAAGAATGAAAATGAAAATAATGGCTACGATTTTCTAGCATCAATAAGCAATTGAAATGATTGATTGTAGAAATTTTCATTTAGGTTTCTAAGAATTAATTAATTTTACAGGTGAGAATTATACAAAGGTTAAGAGTTATTTGTTCATGACAAAAAATGATTCATTAATTGCGGTTGCTTACCATGCTAACTCGACAGAAATGGCAATTTTTATCATTCAACATCCAGTTTGTAAGTCATCAAAAATTTATCAAAAATTCAAATAATTTCAATATTGCTGTATTTATAAACATATATTCTAAACGACTCAATGAGGCAAAATGCTAAATTTAGAAAATAACTATTTCAAATTAATAATATTTACAATTTTATCATCTCTTGGGCTATTGATTGTTGTATCTAGTTTGTCATCAATTAATTCTGTTATTAACGGTTATCAAAATTATGTATTGATTCAAAATTGGGAAAAGAATAATGATGTACATAAAATTAGTGAAATCCATGATGTTCTTGCTACCAAAGATTTTGTATTTGTTCCAGATTATGAAAATCATAATATAAAGAAATTTACTAAAGATGGAACATTTGTTTTAGAATGGGGTGAGGAGGGCACAGATCCAGGGCAATTTGATACTCCGCATAGTATGGCTATTGATTCGCAAGGATATGTTTATGTTTCTGATATGAATAACAAACGTATACAAAAATTTGATAACAACGGTACCTTTATTATTGAATGGGGTATTCCAGGTACGGGAGCTGGAGAATTTTTGCATCCGCATGGAATGGCTATTGATTCTAATGATGACGTATATGTCGCAGATACTGAACTTGCTGATATTCAAAAATTTACCAAAGATGGGCAATTTATAAGAAAATGGGGTTCTGAAGGTGAAACTCAAGGTCAATTTGGATGGATGGAAAATATAGATCTTGATTCAAAAGATAATTTGTATGTTGCTGATTTAAGCAACGATAGAATTCAGAAATTTACAAAAGATGGGAACTTCATTTTACAATGGGGCTCTAGAGGAGATACAGATGGTGAATTTGAGAATCCCGCTGGAATAGCTGTAGATTCTTCGGACAATGTTTATGTAATTGATGATACTGGTAGAATTCAAAAATTTACAAGTGATGGTACGTTCATTGCAAGTTGGGGATCCGATGGAAATGGTGATGGGCAATTTTCCAAATCAGAAGGGCTTGATGTAGATCCAGATGGTCATGTATATGTAGCAGATACCGCTAATAAGCGCATTCAAGTGTTTGCTTTATCAAATTCTACGATTACCCCACAATAAATAGATACTTGAGAACGGAACAATATTATTATTAGTAATTAGGATAAAATAAAGTTGCATTTGTATTACTAAAACTGTCGTCGGCCACCAATTAGGATTTTAGATTATCAATTATTTGTATCTGCCTGTAAATATTTTATACATTATTTAAATTCAGTCAGGTTTCGTATATTTTTCTATAATCCATTTGTGTTGAGGATACATTTTTGTAAGTAATTTTCTGTCGCCCATTTTCCAATCTCTATAATCAAATCCTGGAGATACCGTGCAACCCACCAATGAATAAGATTTCTTCTCATTAACGGATGCTGCAAACCAACAACCTGACTTTACAACCACCTGAAACCTCTCTCCATCATTAAAATTTGGTCCCAAGATCTTCTCATTTAGCCTTCCTTTTGAATCTAATATATGTAGTGTGATACTACTCCCCAAATAAAAATGCCAAGTCTCATCTGACTTCATTATGTGAAATGATGAAAATTGGTTTCCAGTTAATAAATAATAGATAGCCGTGCATGCATATCGAACTCCATTATAATCTCGCAAATCAATGGTTTTATCAGATCTATAAGTATTAACAAAATATCCACCTTCTGGATGTTCCTCAAGATTGAGTTTCTTAATCCAAAATTTGGCAAATTTATTCAAATAGGTAATGAATACACCATCCTGACTTATTTGAGTATCTTGGATTTTTTGACCAATATTAAATCTGAGAGTCATCTGGGATTTAGAGTGGACTATTCATTGAAAAAATTATGAAAAATTGATATCTCAAAGATAGAACCAATAATTCAATCTCCTGATTGGAACAGAATATTATCACCTGAATCTTATCTATGGTTACCAATTTGAAAGAATAAGTGATTAATTTATGACGATCAAAATACTACGATTTTTTCATATTAAGGTATTTAAGTTAGTTATAATATTTTTCTGCATAATTGTCTGTATCTTTATTCTGAGATAGCTTTTAACACTACCGAATTGGCACCTGAAATTAGTATTTCTATCATCCTTTCAGTTTAAAACAAGAAGGACATTGATAAAGGAAAATAATATATAACTTGGATGCACAATATTTATAGTATATGGTAATAGCAGTGCAAATTTTACTTTTGGTACTTATGATATCATTTTCTCCTATTTTAATGCAAGTTACTCTTGTGGATGGAGCGACGGAAAATAATTCAAGCAGCACCCAAACGTCAATTAAAAATGAAGATGTATTTGCACTATTACAACTTGAAAAAGATGTAGCTAAATACGAAGGTTCCTTAAAAGAGTTACATTCTGGTTACAAGAGTCCATTTGATCTATTGGGAACTGTAAAAAATGAGGAAAAATTCAAACCAGAATCTGGAAGTATACTTCCAGAATTTGATGAAAATTTAAATGGTAACGATAAATAAATTTATTTTACTACACAAGGTAACATTTAATATTAGTAGATGCAATAAAAAAGAGCACATTCCATATTGCTCTCAAGTTTGTTTTGCGAGCCTCTAAGATGCTTAATGTGAGATAAGGAAATTTTCATTCTTTCTTTTTGAACGTTCAGGAGACTTTCATTTATCTAAATTGAAGAGCATTTTTACAGACAAATTCAATTGAGATGATTAATGAAGTTTTAGCTTGCCACAAAAAACAGTTATCCTTTATTTTTATAGTATATTCTAATAGAACCTCAAATCAAAAAATATTTATAATTTCAAGGTGAGTCGAAGTTGAAGGTATTTGTTGTTTAACAATTATAGAAAGATAGGATATATAGTTGGTTTTTCAGCAATTTTTCTTCTTTTTTCATCAAATTTGATTAATAATCAAAATTATCTATCGGCTAACCCCGTTGTAAACAAAGTTTCTTTAAATCAATTGGATAGGTATATGGTAATACCTGTCAAGGATACGAAGGAAGATTTGGGAATACCCTTTACTTCTAATCCTAACCCTGAGCAATTGAAAAACGGACTTTGTGACAATAAAGTAATTGATAGTCCAGGAATTCCTTTGTGTAATCCTTTGGGAAACACAGAAGACAAGGCGACCAAAAACAATGATAATGATGATGGTAATAATGATGCAGATAAAGAAGAGGAGAAGAAACTCTTAGAACAACAACAAGAAGAAGTAAAAGAAGACAACAAGGCTAAGGAGCAACAACTCTTAGAACAACAACAAGAAGAAGTAAAAGAAGACAACAAGGCTAAGGAGCAACAACTCTTAGAACAACAACAAGAAGAAGTAAAAGAAGACAACAA
>Ga0209858_1000022_pt1 | contig 20449 bp, 25 predicted proteins | sample GWRWN3_50_60_FD_187231 | JGI IMG/M metagenome (GOLD analysis project Ga0209858, IMG submission 187231) | Riverbed sediment microbial communities from areas with no vegetation in Columbia River, Washington, USA - GW-RW N3_50_60 (SPAdes)... | ecosystem: Environmental > Aquatic > Freshwater > River... | reverse complement strand
AACAGCAGTTACTAAAATAGTTGCAATTGACAAGTGAAGTATCTCTATTTTAGAAAATTTTATTTTAGGTATGAGCATGAGCATTTTTAAATTCGAATCCCTTGTGTTATTATTTTTAATATTTTTTTTGTCAATGTACTCTTTCATAGAAACGCATGAATGGTTTATTGGAATTCTGTGCAGGTGACAGAAAGATTTGTCACAATAATTGCATCTAAAAGGAATACTTTCATTCACATCACAAAAGTCACACTTCATTACTTTATTAGACCTCTTTGTCTTAATCCTAGTTATCTTGTTATGAAGCCACATTTAAAAGTGCGTTTTCAGTCTCGAAACTCTATACGTAATATAATTTGGGACAATTCTCACAACTGGGTTTATTGTTGAAAACCATATCTTATTTTTGGGTTTTTGATAATGAGAGAGTGCAATGGTAAGTTATATGAACTTTGGATTACTGTATTAAGTATAGAATTAGTTTGCCTGAAGATGATCATACAGATGATATAGATGATAAGCTAGTACAACGCTATGATACAATCCTAAAGGAAAGTGCACTATTAAGTACCTTTTCTGGGATTCTCTTCGGATTTTTATTGAATATGGCCATAAATGTACCTGAAAATTTTGCATTTATTGATTCCATAACTCTGATTGTAGCTTTGTATTCTACCACAGTGGCAGCTTCATTATTTGTCATGCCTGTAGTCTATCACCATTTACAGTACCCTTATGGAGATTTACATAAATTCAAGAGTAGAAGTCATAGATTTATCATCCTAGGTTTAATTCCTGCCGGTATTACTCTATACCTTGGCCTTGAACTAGCAATACACTCTCTCTTGGGATCAATAGAATCATTTTTTCTGGCCTCGCTACCATTTATCCTTGTTTATTTTTTGTTCAGGGCTAGAAAGAGTGAACTTTTATAGAAATCTATAGGATCTACTTGTTCTATACTGATATAGTAAATATATATACATATTCATCACGCACGTATAAGGAGTATCATTGAAAATATCTATCATTGACATTGGCTCTAACACGGTTAAGTTAGTAATCTATCATGTCAAAAAGGATAATTCATTCATAGGTATTCACCAGGAAAGTAGTAAAGTTAGACTTGGAGAATCATTAGCTTATTCTGATAGTCTTAATGAGGAATCGATCCTTAAGAGTATAGACGTTCTCCTTCTATATCGTGATATTGCTAAACTTGAATCTGCTAATAAAGTTATTTGTGTAGGTACAAGTGCTGTCAGAGAAGCTAAAAACAACAAATACTTTATAGATGAAGTTCTTAAAAAAACTGGATTAAGAGTAAGAATACTAAGTGGAGACGAAGAAGCCTATTATTCCTACCTAGGAGCTTCCATGTCAACCTGCATTCCAAATGGTTTATTCTTTGATCTGGGTGGAGGAAGTTTAGAAGTAGTTTACACTGAAGATTTTAAAATAAATAACGTACAAACACTTCCATTGGGGGCGTTACGGCTCACTAGAACATTTGCTAGCCAAGATGGGTCCTACTCTAAGAAAGATTGTGATAATTTGACTCAAACAATTCTGGACACACTTCCCACTAAAAAGAGCTATGGGATTGGAATAGACAGCTTGCTTGTAGGAATTGGTGGAACATTACGAGCTCTTGGAAGATATGATCAAAAACGTGCAGGATATCCGTTTGAGAAAATTCATAATTATAGACTAACGTTGAATTCCATTGATTCTCTCCGTAAGGATATAAGCCACATGAAACCCGATGAAATTTCTAATCTGTTAGCCCTTGATTCTACTAGAGTTGAAACAATAGTTGCTGGCATTCATGTAATTCATAGTATAATGAAGAAATTTGACTTTGAAGAGGTAGTTATAAGCGGCTATGGTTTGCGTGAGGGAGTTCTTGCTTCATTCATCCAGGACCCATTTACACTTCAAAATCATAGTATCGAAAATTTGGAGAAACAAATTCTAAAAGTACTTTCTTATCATTGTTACAAATATGATATTTCACATTTTGGACTTGATGATATGATGCAGGATATGATTTATTATAGATTGCTGAAGGAAAGAGAGGTAGAGATTCTGTCCTATGCACTTTATACATTATCAAAACTACCTGAGACAAATAAGCATTATAGTCTCTTCTACCATATTTTGGACCAAGATTACCCCCGTCTTACATATAGAGAACAAGTTATATTGGCATTATCAATAGTATACTCTAAAAAAATCAGGACTGGAGAAGAACTCTTTTACAAGTACAACCATCTATTAAAACCACAAAATCTCAAGTCTGTCCAAAAAATAGCTATACTATTCAAGCTAGCTAGAATAATTATAAAGACTAGGTCTCAGATTAGGATAAAATTAACAGAAAACCAAAATATAATCTTCACCATAATCCCTACGCACAAATCATTTCCGAACATTTTACTAAAACAAATTATTGAGAAAGTTAGTGGTATTTTCGATATTCCAGTTCAATACCATATACCAAACAAGATTGATAGAGTACAGCATTCAGCTGATAAAATTATTTCAATAAAATCTCAGACTTGATATTTATGACCTATTCTAAAAAAAACACAGGAAAAAACATTCCTATAAAAGGTAAGCTTATAGTAGTTGAAGGTATAGATGGTTCGGGAAAATCTACACAGCTCAGATTACTTGAGAAATGGCTCATTGCACAAAATATGCCGGTATTTTTTACAGAATGGAATTCATCAGAAACCGTGAAACAAATTACTAAAAAAGGAAAAAAAAGTGGTAGATTAACACCAATAACCTTCTCTTTATTACATGCTACCGATTTTGCAGACAGATATGAGAGGAACATTCTCCCACTTCTACATGCTGGATATATAGTACTCGCTGATCGATATATTTACACCGCATATGCTAGGGATATCGTTAGGGGTTGTAATCCAAACTGGGTTAAAAAAATATACGAGTTTGCAATGAAACCGGAGATTGTTTTTTATTTTAAGGTACCAATAGATATAGCAGTAGATAGAATACTGTCTGGAAGACCTAGGCTAAAGTACTATGAAGCTGGTATGGATTTAAACTTAAGTAATGATCCTTATGAGAGTTACAGGATCTTTCAAAGTAGGATTATTGAACAATATGAATTATTATCCGTATCTGAGAACTTTACTATTGTAGATGGAACAATGGAGATAGAAGAGTCTCAAAGATTTTTGAGATCAGCAGTCATGAATCTTCTACCTTTAACTACTAAAAATATTAGGAGCTCTAAAAGTCCATGAATAACAAATCAATAAAAGGTAAGATGAGAAAAGCAATTTTTTATGGACATGCTATTCCATATTTAGAGGATATTGAAATTAAAGGAAAATTTATTATAATAGAAGGTCCCGATGCATCAGGCCGAAGCACACAAATTGAATTATTATCATCTAAACTTGAAGCAGATGGTCACGCAGTACTGAACGCTGGGCTTAGACGTTCTGAATTAATAGGCCAAGGAATATTGGAAGCCAAGAGAAATTTTGTTCTTGGGAGAAAGACTATAAGTTTATTTTATGCAGCAGATTTTGCTGATCAATTAGAGAACAAGATAATTCCTGGATTAAGATCAGGTTACATAGTTCTTTCAGATAGATACATTTATACCCTAATGGCAAGGGAAGCAGTACGCGGAATAAGCAGCTCATGGTCTCGCAATCTATATGGCTTTGCTTTGAAACCAGATATAGTATTTTATCTTGATGTTGATCCAAATGAGTTAGTGCACAGAGTTTTCAAAAAGAATACATACCTAGATTATTATGAATCAGGTACAGATCTTAGGCTATCAGATAACATGCTAGAGTCATTTGTGATGTACCAAATGTTACTAAGAAAAGAATTTAAGCGAATGCAAAAAAGGTATAACATAATATCAATAAATGGTAATAGACCGATAATTGAAATAAATGAAGATCTTCAAAAAAGGATTGATAATCATCTTATCAATTTACAGAATTATAAATAACTTGAAATATGAATTCAGTATTGGGCTACAGCTGTAATTTCATAACCTAAATAATTAATCCTCAAAATTGGTGATAGGTATCGAAAAAATAGATATTGACATCATCGATTATTCTTCCTTATAGCAATGACTTTCTGCTATTTGGTTGCTGTTTTGAGCTTTATTACAATCGTCTTCGTTGTTAAAACAGAACTGATCATCACCGACTTCGTCGTAGCAAAAACCACTAACCGAGTCTCCCCAAGCCAAATTATGCGAATTGCTTACCAGAATTAATAGTATACCTACGATAATACTTAAAAAATGTATTCTTATCATAACGCAAATTATTTCGACTAATTTCTATGGATTTACAATAGTTTTTACATAGTCTATATGCATCTATATTTTATTTTATGCAAATCGTTTTATTCTGAGATTACAATTAATTATTACGCCTCGAAGCCTAGACAACTGGTGGGTATATATTTTTTCTTCAGCTGTCATCCGCATCCCACCAGTTCACGATTTTCCAGTAATTGGTAATTGAAAAAATGCAACTGTCTGGTATTTATTGAATATAACAATCTTTCTCGTGAGGATACAAGAAGAAAACATGGCAATTCAAAATCTATCGGAAAAACGGCAGCATCGTACACATACACATACCCTAGTACTACAGATGGGTACTGGTTTGTTGTTACTCCAGAGCATAATTATCAAAAAAAAGTAAACATTTACCCTCGAATTAGAAAAGAGGTTGTTAGAAAATAATTTATTTGTAAGCAGATTGATAATAAGTAATGGAATTATTTATATTGCGGCATGGTGATGCCGGACAAAGAACTTCTTCTTTGGTAGGTGATCGAGCACGGCCATTGACATCGACCGGGAAAGTTGAAATCTTTGAGGTTGCAAAAGCCTTAAAAATAATGGGTTTAAAATTTGATCTAGTTATCACAAGTCCACTCAAAAGGGCATATGACACTGCGATGATTGTATCCGATATCTTCAAGATGGGTAATAGTGTTCAAGTGTGGAAAGAGTTAGCCCCTGAGGGCCAAAAGACAGAAGTATATCGAAAAATATCACAACTTAGAGAGGAATTTGTCGTACTTATTGTTGGACATGAACCTCTCCTTGGTGAAATGGCTAGTGATATGATTCACAAGGGAAAATCAAGTCCGTGTAATTTACTTTTGAAGAAAGGAGGAATAGTGAGAATACGGTTGCTAACAAAACGCAACGTACCAAGAGGCGAGCTTAGATGGCTGATAACTCCTAGGATATTAAAAAATATTTATAAAAAGAGTCGCAAATGATGTTGAATATAAGTCGTCAACATTCAGAACTTTATGTACATCAGATTTAATTAGATCTAGCACAGATAATAAGTAATGAAGTTCCGATCTGCCGACCCCGAATTTGCTCCGATGCATGAAAGCGAGATCAGTGAGCTACTAAATCAACCCATATATCTACGGGTCGCCATGATCAACGAACGCGATGGTACACCTCTAGTGCATCCTATTTGGTACTATTACGAGGATGGAAAATTCTTTGCCGTAAGCAACAGCAGCGGTTCAAAGATTCGTTCGCTGAAGAAGAATCCCGAAGTTTATTTTCTTGTGGACATTGCTGATAGAGGAGTCCGGGGTAGGGCAAGAGCCAAAGTCATCGACGATCCTGAGTACGCGAAGAAGGTAACATCCCGCAATTTAATCAGGTACATGGGATCTGCCGAAGGTCCGGAGGCAAAGGACCGCATTGAGTTAGCTAGAAACTATAGTGTCATTGAAATTACGCCTCACTTTGTGGCCAGTTGGAAGGCCTAATAAGAATCTCTTAGCGAGCTTGTTTTCAGCAACGAGAAATGTTTTTGAATAAAAAACGAAAGTATACAGTGATTGATGCTCCTTCCATACTGGGATTACGACCCACAGGAGTCGAGCTTCTTCCAAAAGCATTAAGGACAGCAGGTTTACTTGACGGACTAAACGCTAAATACTTTGGGATCGTTACTCCATCGTCACCATACAACCATAATCGTGATGAGGCATCTAAATTGCTAAACCCTGGAGCAATCAAAGATTATTCCATAAGACTGGCAGAGGCTATGAAGTACGTACTGCATAACAAAAAATTTCCTATAGTTCTTGGCGGTGACTGCAGTATCCTGATTGGTAATCTTTTAGCTTTAAGACGTCTAGGCAGATATGGTCTATTTTTTATCGATGGACATGCCGATTTTTATCAACCAGAAGAATCTCCAACAGGAGAGGTTGCAGATATGGACTTGGCAATAGTATCCGGTTATGGACCCGATATCCTTACTAATATAGAAGATCTTAAACCACTGGTAATGGAACAGGATATTGTAGTATTTGGATATCGTGATACAACACAATCTGCTCAGTATAGATGCCAAGATATTAAGAATACTACGATCATGAGTACCATAGAACTTACAGATGTGCAAAGGTTAGGACTCAAAAATGCAGCTTCAATTGCTATGGATAGATTTCTTAATAATGAACTCTCCGGATTCTGGATTCATCTTGATGTTGATGTTTTAGATGACTCTATCATGCCTGCAGTTGATTATCGTTTACCTGGTGGATTAACTTTCTCAGAATTAAGTGATTTGTTAAGGTTATTACTTAAGTCGAAGAAAGCGGTGGGAATAAGCATTACAATCTTCAATCCTACTCTTGATAAAGATGGTTCTATCGCCAGAAATCTTGTATCATGTATAGTAAATGGTCTGTCTTAAGATTCCTATAATTCTAGTTTTACAATATCAAGAATCCATACTTGGGATAGTTGGTAAGGAAAAATTTGGTGCAATTGATTTCAACGTAAGCAAGACGTACACAAAAAATTCTTAATCTAGTAACAACCCATTTGCTCCTTTCTTTTTACGTTCTTATCATTGGCGTAGAATAGGTAATTCTAATTTTTGTACGCTCAGTACTGTCAACTTCGTGCAGGTAAATGAATAAAAAGCTTAATTAAGTCAAATCCCGAATTAATCAATATGCCAACAATAGTACACTTCGAAATTCCTTCTGATAACATCGAAAGATCAAAGAAATTCTACAATGAATTGTTCGGATGGAATATCGAGAAATGGTCCGGTCCTGGGTCATTACCAGAAGGGTTGGAGGAGTATTTGATAATAACCACCATGGATGACAAAGGGAACAAGTCTATTGCCGGAGGTTTGATGAAAAGACAGAGTCCTGAACAACAAGGAATGACAAACTACATTGATGTAAAATCAGTTCAAGAATACTCTGCTAAAGTAGAACAATTGGGAGGTAAAGTTATGATCCCAAAAAAACCTGTGCCTGGAATGGGTTATTTTGCTGTGTGCATGGATACAGAAAATAATAGCTTTGGTATTTGGGAAACCGATGCTGACGCTAAGTAAATAATGGCTTGTTACTTTAATTTATTTGAATCCCTTCATCAGCAAAATTCGCAGTACAATAGGTAACGGCTATACAACATCAGGCTACCTTCATAGTAAAAATTAAAACCTACAAGAGGATGGTAAATAGACTATCTGGATATGACACTAGATTCAGTCTCCTTCTTTTGTCATATGGAAATGTAGTGATCCAATTCTTTTAATTGATACCACCACTCTCAGTGACCCTAAATAACGCATTTACATTATTGACATGGCGGCCCCTTATGCTGGACCAAAACACTATCTGACACATACACATTGTCCGAGGAATCTATGGCAATACCACCCACCTGGCAATGTCAAATTTGTAACAAGAAAAAAGTAGAAGTCTATCAACTTGACTTTGAAGGATGCTTTGATTGTTGGATGAATCAAACGAATCCTGTGATTTCTGATTGATGTTATGTATTAAGAAAACAAAGTATTTTTATTGTGGGCAATTTGGAAAGAAATAAAAATTAAATATTGGTGGAAATTGGCTGCTGATGAAAGAAGCAACCATTTACTCCACCTTTGGCTAAATTAAAGGCATTAATTTAATCGACTACCATAGGATAAAACGATTTACACAATAGAACACATAGACTATGTTCAAAAGATTGAAAATCATTAAGACGATTTATTGTACTTTTGGCCTTCGTAATAACTTCGTAATAACCGAAATTTTCTTAGTAATTATTATGGTGAGTCTGCTTTTGATAATAATACTCAGTTGGAATAATATAACGACTGTAAATGCTGATGACTCGAAAAATTAAACCAGTCGTTGATGGCAAACAAGTTATTGTTGGGATTCATAATACTCAATTTGTTGCAATTCAGTTTTTTCATCTACTTTTTCGGAATTAGGTTGGTTTTTTGAAATCAAAAATTTATCGATAGTATTATTAGTATCAGAATAATATTCAACGTACATTTCCTTACCCTTTATTTCTACGTTTATACATCCATATCCCTCATATATACTGGCTAGAGAAGGTGTCTTACTTACAGGTTCTACTGACTCGCCGCCGGTACCCACAATTAAAAAGATAATCCCTAATGGATCACGGTACTTAAACTGTTCCTTATCGGATACTATAGGTCCCGAATGACTAGCATCATTATATAATAGCGGATAAGTTCGCTGATAATTATGTGAGTGCCCTTGTATTACTAAATCTACACCAAATTTCTCAAATACTGGATGATAAGTTCTTCTCATATTTGTAATGTCGGAACTGTCAGAAGAATAAAATGGTCTGTGAAAAAAAACAACTATCCAATCAATATCCTGATTTGCTTTTGTTCTCAAAAGATCGTTTTTTACGAATTTCAACTGTTCTATTTCACCGGAATCATTCATTTCTGTAGATAGTGCGATAAAGTGAGCGTTACGATAGTCAAACGAATAGTATTGTTTTTCAAGTTTAAATTCGTCCATACAGGCTCGTAATAATTGACCTTGTGTATCATGATTTCCTAAAACTATCTTGAAATCTTTGCCAACAGTTTTTACAATATTAAGCCAGCAATCTATTGAAATCGTATACGAATAATCACCTAGTCCAAGATACAATTCTGGTTCCATACTTTTCATCATAGAGAAAGTATTGAGCGCTTCGTGTCCGCAACCCCAATCTCCTGCTGCCACAAAATTAAATTCAGTTCCTTTGATCTCATCGGCCTTAGCAGGCATAAGCTGTAATAAGCATACAAGTATGAAGAAAATTAATACCGTAAATCCTAAAGGCATCGATCTGCAAGCGGCTGAGATCATTCTATTATGCCGACAAATGGTCTGAACCAAAAGGATAGCCACAAGTTTTTCTATAGATCTACATTGGCTTGTGTCAATTCTAGGAAGATCAATGAACTACTGTATTCATTTAGATTTTTTATGAAAGAAAAGTAAATTTATTCGTATATTATATCGTTCTTGATCGTTAATCTTGTTAATCCTTGACCATCAAGTCCTTTACATCACCCTTAGTTGTGATTACCCCTTGGCCTATCTTGAATTTTATTGGTAGCTCGGATTTTTTGACTTTGTCATTTTCTGTTGAGCTCGTCCTACATTCGTGCAAATTTCCATCAGGATCAAAACTCAATTGACTCTGTAATAAAATTTTGGCTATAATTGTAATTCCATAGAATTGTATGTTATCAAAAACCAAGGGGTATCAATGTTAGATAGACCAATGAGTAAATACCATTTCAAATTTATGATACTTGCTTTACTGATTCGCTATATTTTTTGTTCTCCTAAGAGTATCTTGACTAAGGTAGATATGATTAGATCCGGTGCGTGTGTTCTTGATTATGGAAGCGGTCCTGGAAAATACGCTATTGCCGCAGCTGGATTGATAGGACCTTCTGGAAAAGTATATGGTACATATGTCAAAGAATTATTAGCGATACCAGAAAAACATGATAAACTTGTTATCTCGTTAAGAACAGCCCAAGCAAAAGAGTATTCCTTAGATAAAGAACAAATTCCTATGATGATTTGTTAGATGCGTTAAGATTAAGTTTGAAAGGGTATAAAATAGAATGAAAAATAGAAAAAAATAGAAGAGACATTGAAAAGTGAATGGGAGTAAGAAAAAATTCTATCGCATCTGTCTATAAGGTAGAAAATAATAAGTTAAACTAGATATTCTAATTACGACTCGTCTGAAAAATCAGATCAGTCCCTTCCGGCCCACTTGTAAATGCATATTTTGTATACACAACCATTACCTACTATTGCCTTAATCCATTTTGTGCTTCGGAATACTTAAAACTAACAAACAAATAAGAACTAATTCCAAACAAATTTGTTAAATCTCTTACCGTTCTTGACCAAATTAAGTGAGAATCTTCAAAGGGTAAATAAGCGAGTCATCAAATACTTAAAGGATCCCAATGCGAAACAAATTCATGATGTTAGAACTGCTATTAGGCGGCTTGATGCTACTTTTTTGACATTACCTAAGAAATATAGAAATGGATCGTCATTATCTGAATATGTTTTAAAATGTAAGGAACTCTTTAAGGTTAACAGCGAAATTAGAGATTTTGATATTATTTATGAAAAGTTGCAGAAGTACCCTTCAAATGCTCAAAGAGATAGCGTTATTGAAGTGTTGAAGGCAACAAGAGATTCGAGTTTAGAACACGCAAAGACTCTTGCACGTTCCATAAAAAGTACAGACATAAGTAAAATTATAGACAGGATCGGCGTAACTGAAAAAGAACTCCAAAAGAGATATAATAAAATACTAACAAGATTGATATCGAAGATAGAATCGACTTTTCCAGATGTGCTTACAAATCCTTTAGCAATAGAAGAATTACATGATCTAAGGATCACTTGTAAAAAGTTAAGATATATGTTAGAATTACTACCAGACGAAAATAAAAATGCAATGCAAATTAGAAAAACTCTTCAAAGACTTCAAGATATTCTCGGGGCCATTCATGATTATGATTTTACAACTGGTTATCTAAAATCCCTAGGACAATCTTCCAAAGAAATTCAAGAGATAATAAATATCGAGAATGAAGAAAGAAGACTAAAATTTGAAGAATTCCTGAAGTATTGTAAGAGACGGCTAGATATACCCCCAGATTCATTTTTAATAAGGATAAGAAGTTTCAAGTCACTTACTTAGAGTATAGTATTGATGCAAGTAGATCCTGATGATTGAAAATTAAGGAATAGTCACAGGTTCTTAGTAAGGATCAATCCTGGACTCGGAAACCCAAACATCTCTAAATTGATTCCACTGACATTATTAATTCCCAATACCCCTGTCATTACCTTGTCGACTTTTGTTATGGATATAATTCTTTGATCTCTGTGAACCGACGGAAAAAATCTGGGGGTACTTGATTGTTTAGAATGGCTTCAAGCCGATCTAAGTACACATGCCAACCAGGGGCGAAATACAGAGTTGTCATTTTGGAGATGCGGCTATGAGTCAGAGTAAGGAGTGTACCTGTATCTGAATCGCCGCCCTGCTTGAGCTCCCACCGGATAACTGATTCAGGTTCTCCATGAGGGAACATTGGATTAGGGGAGATATGCCACTCATAGTCAAAAGCACGGTGAAGATCGCAGACCAGAATATCTCCAGTTACGTGAGATCCTGTTACAGTATTGACAAGATCAATTGCACCACCGATGTACCCTTCGAAAACTCCTTTGTAACCGGGCAACCATTTGAATATCTCTTTTGGATCTGTAATCGCCTTCCAGACGATCTCTCTTGGATGAGAAAGTCGTCGTTCATACTTTAGTGTTGCGTACTCTTCTTCAACGGTTATTGTTCCTTTAGATTCAACATTCAGTCTTTTTTCGTTCCGTTTTTCAGTCGTAGCTAAGTGCCGTTCAACGTTTTCATTTTCTATTTCAATGCTTTTCATATCTATAACTGTATTGTCACAGACACTTATCCTTAGGGGAAGTAAAACTTCCGATATCGGACATCTTTATTACCCATAGTTGTAATAATGAATGTATGACTCCGGATTGAGAAGAGAATGATACTCGATAAAAATGATCTTACTATTCTTCCCACTTTGGCTAGGGACTGTAGAACGCCCTATAGCAGTATAGGCTTACAGGTTGGCTTAACACCAAAGAGTGTAAAGGCGAGAGTGAAGAAGATGGTACGCAGTGGAGTCATAGAAAAGTTCGTAGTTAGAGTTAATCCTGCAGCTTTTGGCTATAGAACAGCTATTGTACTAATCAGGACTAGTAACGGAATAACTAAAGATGATGTCATCCAGCGTGTCAAGGAATTTGGAGATCTCGCATATCACGTGCATCACATGGGGAGTACCTCTGTGGCTGCCCTTATCATCAAAAAACCGCTAGATGACATCATTGTCCAATCATTAAATGATCGCCTAAAACCTGCAACCGTTGTAAGCATTTCTGTTGCTGAAGTATCTGTTGCATCTACTGACCTAAGTGAAACAGATTTGAGAATAATAAAATGTCTGTTGCTATCAGGTGCTAGGATAGAGATATCTGATATTGCCAAAGAAGTTGGTATCTCTGAAAAAACCACAACAAGACGCCTCAATAGGATGAAGGAGATGCGTTTATTGGATTTCTCTCTTCAGTGCAGTCCAGCTGCTATGATAGGGTATATTCAATTTGCCATTCCAATAATAGTTGCCAAATCCCATTATCACAAAGTACGTGAACGCATGTACTCAGAATTTCAGGCAAATATCTTGTACAGTCCTAGTGTAATCCAACCTGAGGACCAGTTGACTTTCGTACTATTTGGCGAAAATGTGTTTGTGGTTGATTATGTATTGGCCAGGGTGAACTCTTTTGCAGGTGTTAATAGTGCTGATGCCTACATACTTACCAAATGGCAATATTACGATGATTGGATAATGAAGGAAATTAATGAGATTATTACTGCGGCCTGTATTGCACAGATCGAGGTAAAACAAAACTTGTGTCAGATGATGATGGAAGAGAGTGGTAGTGGACCACTGATGTGAGGATGATCGCAGTTGGAAAGTCGAAAGTAAGTATCATAATAAATGATCTGTAAACTCCAAATCTAACTTAAGATTCAAAATTTAATTGTTTAAATCTGATTTAACTTTGACAAACATGTTTTCCAATATAGCTTCATTTCCTCAATTCGGTTTTTGTCTAGTTTAGTGTGTTCTATCATAACTTGAGTTTTATCTTTTCCTTTATCAAAAAAGTTAACCGAAACGACTGTACTTTTGTCCTTATCATACCAAATAATTTTCAAGTATTTGTTTTGAGTAGAATTTTGTATGCTCATAGTTGTATTTTTTTCAGATAACCATCGGTTCCGTAATTTTTCATCAATCCAATAACTATATACTAGCGTTAAAGGTTTGTTGATTATTTTACTAACTGTAATATAATAACTTCCATCTGAACGTTGATACATTTCTCTTAATCCTCTCTCCCGTTCATATGTGACAGTTATAGTCTGAGTCCACCATGGACTTACTCCTTGATTTTGATTAAGGTAATTTGCAATGTCTTTATGATTCATTTCTGTTGCACCAATATCATCAAGCACCAAAAACCAATCATTCCATTTTTTCTCTGTCTTGATTTTAACCTTGTTATCGTCTATTTTCTTTACATGTGATGAAAAGTTCAATTATAACAATAATAATATTTGGTACTTAAAGTAAGTTTCAAATGTTTCCTAAATATTATTATTTTAATACAAATACTAAAGTACGACAGTTTTATCTGGTTTTGTTATTATCTCCAAAATCTAGAAATTAGTTTTAATATATCAATCATTTTATGAAACAATGGAACTACTTAACAATAAGATTCTGGCATTATTGATTCAAATACCACCAAGGAACAAATAGATGGAAAAAAGGAAGCGCAATAAAGGAGGACCAAACTACATTATCTGACTCTATAGATTAATAAATACTACCAAGAATAATCCCTACCCATACATACAAAAAAGTGGGGAAGTTTACTTCTTCTCCTCTAGGTCCTTAATCTTCTCCGTTAATCCTTGAATTTCTTTCTGAAGATTTTCCTTGTATTCTTTTAACAAGGAGATTTTCTCGTCCCTTGTTAGGAAGCTTCTCATCCTATCGACTCCTACTCCACAACATCCGTATCCCATATTATCACCTCCATGTATCCCATATCGGTTATACGATATATAGTAAAAGATGTATTTATATATATCGGACACCCAATATAATGCATGTGTGGATTCGGCGAGGAATCCTGTGATATGAGAGGACTATTGGGATTTCTGGTTCTTTTCTTGGTCTCAAAAAAGCCAATGCATGGTCAAGGGATAGCTAATGAACTTGCAAAAAGAAGGGGTGAAAAACCGAGTCCTGGAACAATTTATCCGGCTCTTAAGGGTCTTAAAGATGCTGGATTTCTCAGCGAAGAAAAGGAAGGCAAAACTATCATCTACAAACTTACATCTAAAGGCGAGAACGCACTTGAAATAGCCAACAAGCGATTTATGAGAACCTTCTTGGATGTCATTACATAAAATTAGGCCGTCTTGTTTGAATCATATATCCATTTATAGAACTTTACTAAAGTACAAATTGATACTAAATTCAGTAATTAAATCGTATTATGAAGTATTAGAAATACCATATTTTTCATTATGAACCAAGGCATTTAGACGTATTGAATTTCGTATAGGGCTTACTTCCTGCCAAGTCGCATGTTTACTGGCCTCACTTACTAGCAAGTTTCAAATCTCACTGATCCCATTATCTACAGATTTCATCTATCCGACATTCTGCATCCTCAATTGTTATCGGAAGAAAAGCTAAATACTAAGTTAGTAGAACCCTACTACATGAAGTGAATTAATCCCGACGGGCTTATCTAAATCATAGTTTAAATCGGAATTGATTTTTCCATTAGTATCGTTTGTAGGTGGTAATACTGTGGGTAAAGACCCATTCTTCCACCAGGATATTTTGGCTTCTGTGGAGATTGTTCTAAAAGTCCACCGTCATTGATAGAATCTCCATCCTTCAAAATATCAGTATGTTTCAAACCTTACCACCAAAGTATCTAAAACTTGGAATGAAAAATGGGGCGGAATGGACCACGGCCCGTCTTAATAATCTATTCCATCAGACAGATGTAATTGGTGATAGTGGCAAACTATGATCCAAAGGGTCCATGCCAAAATGCTGCGAATCCGGAACCTTTCCACGGGCCTCCAAACCCATGCCATGGTCCGACTCCATGTCCTTTCCATGATCCGAATGAAGCCATTGATTGACCTTCTGATGTATAGAGAACTTTACCATTTCCAGCATCCACAATTACTTTGTATCCATTCTCTTTTGCTGGGTCCACCACAAAATATGTGTACGTTAAATATCCCTTGTGTTACCCCAAATGTCCTCCTAATACTTTTCCGTTCGCAATCTGCTTTTGTGCAGTTTCAGCAGCTGTTGTAAATGGGACCTTCGTACCCTCTTTAAAGAAGTTCTTGATTTGATCTCCTACATTTACTGAACCATTGATTTCAGGTATATTGCCGTACGTTGAAGCATTACTTGTTATCATTTGTTGTTGTGCCCACAGATTTCCTGCTAGCGGAGCTGTGAAGATAGCTACTGATAATAAAATTCCAGCCCCTACAATGGCTGAAATCAGCAACACCTTCTTATTGACAAATTTTTCTAGTGTTGTCATGGTATAAAAAGTGAAAACGACTATTTTATCCATTGTTTACCCATGACACGTAACTTAGTTACCTGACCTATCCGTATTGACCGTTATTTTATAGAGGGAGATATCACTAAATATTCATATGTACTCGACACATAATCATGATCTAATGTACTCAATATATATTCCGACTGACACTTGTCCCACTTATGTCATTTTCAGAATCAAACGCGAGATACTGCTAATAGTAACTTCAGTGTACATGTGGTTATGTCCATTACGGCACTTGAATCAAATTGGTACATGAATATCGAGACAGGATATATATAAGAAAGGACATTCTCTTGAAACTTTACGAGTATGGTGAGCTGAATCAAACCAAACTTATGAGCTATTGTGGGCTAAACAATGTGAAGCACAAAGAAATTCTTGATGATATGGTTAAAAAAGGAATTATAACCAGAATGGAAGAAGCTTGGGGAAATAAAACAATAATAAAATACAAGGCTTCAGACAAAGGCAGAGAGATTCTCAGAGGAATTCTAGAGCCTTATGAAGCCTTGTTCCCAAGGAGCGACATGGATAAATTATCATGATGATGATTGTCATGATGAAATGTAACAAAGTTACTATTACAGTTTTATATTGCAGGCAGGGATAAGTAATTAGTGACAACGAATTCGAATACTAACAGCGACCAACCAAAAGAGAATCTCTTTCAGATAATGGATGGAATAATTCATCAGCTCAACAGGACAAAAAAGATGTTTATAATAATGATTCTCACTATCATGATCATTCCACCAATAGCTTTCGCCGTTACCTTTGTGTTACTTGGACCTCCATTTCCATTTCACGATACAGGAGGCCCTCATGATAGGTTTGGTCCAGGCTTCAACCCTGTCTTTGGCATCGCGCGCGTAGTTCCATTTCTGATTTCCCTAATATGGTTAGGTATAGGAATATGGCAATGGTTTGTACTTTCGAAGTGGACCAAGAAATATGAACGATATAAAGAATTACAAAAGAAGATGGATGAGAAATTATCTGATTATGACAATGCTGATGATAAAGTAGACAAAAAAGAGAACAATAATAATGACAAGCGCTTGTAGATATGCCATTTTGATGGTATTGAATTGAATTATTTTACTCCGTCCTAGAACATTATGAAACTATGAAACTACTCTGGGTGCGAAAAATTTTATATGGAATCAACCAACAACTCATGTAACTTAGTTACGTATTATTGGTAGGCAAGGATTATAAGGAAAATTCGGTTCCATTCTATCTACTATGAAATCGATTACATATACAAAAAAATTTGTTCGTAGAGAACCGCCAAGAATGGTAATAGCAACCATAACAATAGCTTTTCTAGTTGTGATGATAACTGTAAGTCAAATTCCTAGGGCATCTGCACAACCAGAGATTATCAATACGAGTCGTGAAGTCCCTGCCTCTGTTGATAAAGTGTGGAACATTGTATCGTATGTAGATAACGATCCTCAATACTGGTCTGGCATTAAAGAAGTCAAAAATGTAAATACAAACAGTAATGTGATTGAAAGAGACATTACAACCGTCAATAATGCTGAGGCACATCAGATTGTAACCCTTGATCCGAAGAAGTCAATCATAATAAATCAAACTGCAGGTCCAATAACAGGAACAAGGACTTTAATATTATCTCCTTCTGATGCTAACGGAACAAAAATTGATGTATCATGGAATATCGATCTTTCTGGAATTCCTATTATCGGAAGAGGCTTTGCAAAAGATAATATCCTGAAATCTACAGAGGAAGCACTAAATAAAATTGCAGAGGCGGCCAAATAACTACTTTAGACTCGTATGAAAAATCAGATTCGTCCCGACGGTCTAAGACTTGCGAATTTAAATAACGCTTTTGTTTTCAATGTTCATTTTTAGGCAATGACATAAAGTATCTAATCATAATTGATCTCTCTTATGCTAACGTTTTCTAACAGATGGACCATCCAATGTAGAAAGTGATGCCCTCAACTTTTTGCGTAAGAAAAGTGCAAGTATTACCGGTATAAGAGAAGTCAAAGCTATAGTGAGAAATATCAGGTTGTAGGAATTAGAGGAAGGAAATGATCAAACAAACTCCACCTAATTTGGTTAGTTTGAAGTACATGAATTTCGATAAGCTAGACCAAGCTGAAGAAAATTAAGCTTAATGATCATGATTGATTTAGATCTAAATGAAAAATACGGCTGATTTGATAAAAAACTAGATGCATCTCCTTATGTATATTCAAGTAATTTAGTGGCGGAAGGCTTCGAATAGCTAATGTTTCGCCTTATGTCGCTTCATTGATTCAATAATTATGTCAGACGCATATGCCCTATTTTTCCAACCTACGATTTTCACAAACTTCCCTTCCTCCAAATCTTTATGATGTAGAAAAAAGTGTTCTACGAGATTCCTAAAATTAGGATTAATGTCTTCAATGTCCTGGATCTCAGAAAGAGTTGGATCTACTATTAATGATGGAACTGTAATAATCTTAGAATCCTCACCTTTATCATCTTCAGCTATTAATACCCCAATAGGGCGAGTATTAATAACTGCAAATGGCATTATAGTCATTTCTCCTAAAACGAGGACATCTTCAGCCTCTCCATCGCCACTTATTGTTTGAGGTATAAACCCATAGTTACCAGGATAAAACATCGATGGTGATAATTTCCTATCAATTCGAAGAATTCCATGTTCCTTATCTATTTCGTATTTAATATTACTGCCTTTAGGAATTTCTACAACTACATTGACGTCATTAGGTGGTGTATATCCGACAGGGATGAGATCAAAATTAATCAAGTTTTGATCACTTATCGGGGAGCATAAATCATTAATATCTTTTTAAATTTATACTAATGATTCACATTGTAAACAAATTCAATTCCTTCCAACCGACCTGGAAACATGAATTTTATAGATAATAAATTACAATTTATTATGAAAATTCAGCAATATGTCCGGTGAAACCGAAAGAGAATTACCTTTGTGGAGCAGGAGACAGTATCCATCACCATTGAATGGGTTTTTTGTGTCTGAAGAAGCTACCCGTAGGCCCCATTGCATCAATCAAAGCAAAATGAACTATATCTTTGGCTGCACCCTCGGGACTTATGGGCGCCATACCACCTCCCATGTCAGTGCGGACCCATCCAGGACATACGGCATTTACCTTAATGTTACCATCTCCTAACTCGCTGGCCATAATCAATGTGAGAGCATTAAGTGCCACCTTTGAAATTCTATAAGCAGCGACATTTCCACCCATCTCGCTCATTGCTCCGTATCCAGATGAGATGTTTACTATCCGACCATATCCATTTTGTCTCATTATAGGAACAAAAGCCCTGCACATATGAAATGCACCATAAAAGTTAACTTCTAATGTATCCTCCACAGTTTTCTCATCCACATCAAACACACTTACTCCTTCGTCCAAATAAACTCCAGCATTGTTAATCAGGATATCAACTCTTCCATAAGTCTTTTGAATCCAATCCCGAAGACTTACAATCTCCTTACTATCAGTCACGTCAAGTTTGCGGTATACAATATTATTACCAGCATGTAGTTTAGCGACAGCTCGCTCACCATCTTCTTCATTCCTACTTGTGAGAACAACATTACAGCCAACATTAGCTAGCTCCTTACATATTTCATATCCAATTCCACGATTTCCACCCGTTACAATTGCTACGTATCTATCTGACTTCAAACTTGTGTCAATGAGATAAAGCCTGCGTCATTCTTATCAATTTTACCACATAACAATAATCCAAATATGGAGGTTTCTTGTGTATTTTCATTAGTCTAAAAGACGGGACATTACTCAATACCAATTTTTTACTGAATTCATCCTTTTTTAGGTCCAACCTTCTTGGTCTTTTATGAAGGAACTTTAACCTGCAGGTACAATAAGTTTTTTATTCGACTGCATATAATCCAGAAACTGAAATAATAAAACGCACTCCAAAGCCACTCGATGTCCGTTTTCATGTTATAATCAAGATATCTTGTTATTAGTTTGAAATATTCAGTTTCGATTCTTGTAAACTATCCAAACTATCAGAATTCACAGATCAAAGAATAAATAGTTTGACAACTCATAACTCCTAATGGCAGATCAAAAATCAAAGAATAACCCGGCTGGATCAAAAACAAGTTCAGTTCCTGTTTTAAATAAGAAAAAATTGAATAATAGCAAATCGAGTACACAATCATCTAATGAGATAAAAACCGATACTAGATTTAAGAAAGTAAAAAAGATTTCAAAGTCAATTAAACGAATTGAATCTGAAATGTCACAGATACAATCTCAAATGGCAAAAATTGGGAAAGACCTTACGACCGTGCTTCATTTGATAGAGACTAAGAAGAAGAATTAACAAGAGAAGGAAAAAGAAGCTATTTTTCATTAGATCAATCCCAGTTTTTTTGATTAGGCACCTATTAAATAATGAGCTTGAAGTATTTTATCCTAAAACCATCGATGTGTGAGCACATGGGAAAATTCGTCAAATTTAGCCTTTTAGTTTATTATTCATCATGGGGTAATTCCTTTGGACGCCATATATTGACCAATTCCCCTTTAGTGTGATCGTTTAATTTTTTCCATCCACTGATGGATAGCTTTACACATGCAACAGCGCATGTTGGCATATTAACCATCTTTCCTGTTAATTCCTCCAATAATTGTTCTGACTGTGGATTATGTCCAACTACCATTACTATATCAAATCGATCATGTTGGTTCTGCAATATATTCAGATATGCTTTATATTC
>Ga0209858_1000005_pt1 | contig 35655 bp, 40 predicted proteins | sample GWRWN3_50_60_FD_187231 | JGI IMG/M metagenome (GOLD analysis project Ga0209858, IMG submission 187231) | Riverbed sediment microbial communities from areas with no vegetation in Columbia River, Washington, USA - GW-RW N3_50_60 (SPAdes)... | ecosystem: Environmental > Aquatic > Freshwater > River... | reverse complement strand
AGACCCACCAGGAAATTTATCTTTGTCAATATACTTTTTTGCCAACTTGTCAATGTGTTGTTCAGCTAGATCTCCTGTAATTTGCTCTGTTACTTTTCCCCTAATAGTAACCATGTCATATGGATTATTTTGGTCGGCTATTGCTAATGCGACTCTAGGATCCCGGGAAATGTTTTTTTGTTTTATCCTACCTATTGCAGTATTGACAAGAATATAGCCATTTTCAATGTCTACCCATGTTGGCGTAACCTGAGGGGAGCCATCTTTCATTAATGACGCTACAAAAACAAAATTCTTATTTTCAAAAAGTCTTCGAATACTAGGATCATTTAGCTTACCATTGGTCTCTTGTCTCACAATTAAATATACGCATTATTTCTAATAACTGTTCTGCAAAATTGGTGAAAAAAGGAAAAATAAGTTTTGGATGCTACATTTACCAAGATGGTTTAGAATATAAAGACATTCAACACACTGTCCTTGTATGTGAAAGACTGGGGTTTGATTCCGTATGGCTAAAGGATAATTTTATTCCTTGGATACAAGCTTATTTTTCAAATGAGAAAGAAGGACAAGAAATAAAGAAAGAAAGAAAAAGTGCATCAATGCTTGAATGTTGGACAACGCTCTCTGCCCTTGCTACCATAACTAAACAGATTAGGCTTGGAGCAATACTGGTCAACCTATACAGAAATCCAGCCATTGTGGCAAAAATGTTCTCTACTTTGGACGTAATAAGCAATGGCAGAACTGAGATGGGATTAAGTGCTGGTTGGTATGAAAAGGAATGTCAAGCATACGGCATAAGTTTTCCAAAGGGTTCGGTTAGAATCGGAATGTTGGAGGAAAGTATTAAGATAATTAAGAAAATGTTATGTGAATCTTCTGAAGGTTCTTGTAATCCTTCATTCAAAGGAAAATACTATGTTATATCAAATGCAGTATGCAATCCAAAACCCATTCAGAAACCATATCCACCCATATGGATTGGAGGTGGAGGTAAACAGACTCTTAAGCTAGCTGCAAGATATGCAGATGGTTGGAATTATGGGCTTTGCAGCTATAACGAATATTTAGATAAGTTATTGTTTCTTAGTAAATGCTGTAGGACAATTGGCAGAAACTATGACAAGCTGATGAAGGGATGGCAAGGAATGATCATTATTGGTAAAGACAGGAATGAACTTAGAGATAAAAAAAGAGCAATTGTGGAGAAAACAAAGATATCGAATAGAAGGATGTTAGAGTTTATTATTGCTGGAACAGCTGATGAAATAGTCAAAGAATTAGGAAGATATACGGACAAAGGTGTGAATTACTTTACCGTATACTTTTCAGATCTACCAGATCTCGGATCCTTGCGGCTCTTTGCAAGATATGTTATACCACATTTTAGAAACTAACACGCCTTTGTTATTGTCTTTGGTTTCCATGCGGAATTGATTTGTAAACAACGGGATGACCTCGCACGCATCAGTGTATCAGATGTGGATACTGCATGATTTGATTATGAAACTGTAATCGTAGGTGCTGGTCTTTAGTATCAGATTGACCATGATGCACATTAGAAATACCAATTTACATATCGTGATGTATAGAAATCAAAATCTATTATAAGTTCTCAGCTTCAGTGCTGACAATCATAGTAATAGTGGCGATGCGATATAGTCATATGAAAGTATTAAAATACATAAAATCAAACATAGGCGTTAAGTGATGACTTTCGGTACTCTAAATGGCTCCTCGTCTTGTTCTTCCATTTTACGCGGCTCTAATTCACATGGTAGTTAAATAGAAATTCGTTTAGATTGTATATCATACAAATGGTGGAAAGATCCGAGGAATTGATCGTTGACAATATTTGGCTTAAATCTCATCTTAATGATCATGATTTGGTTGTCATAGATGGTAGAGGAGCAGTAGCGTACGGCTCTGGACATATAAAAAATGCACTTCCACTCAGTTTAGATGATGTAATAAGTATATCAGAAAATGGTGCAAATCTTGTTTTAGAAGGAGCAGCTGCCGAAAATCCTTTTGGTAAACTTGGAATAGATGAATCAAAGAAGGTAGTGGTTTATGGAGAAAACTTCGATCCATCTGCAGCACGAATAGCATGGACATTACTTTACAATGGTCACAACAACACTAGTCTTCTAGACACCGCGTTCAGTTTTATTAGGCGTGGGGGAACATTGCCCATTGTCCGTGATCTTCCCAAGCCCGTCGTTACTAATTTCATATCTAGACCCAATGATTCTCTGAGGGCGGACGAAAGGATGATAAAAGAAAAGTTAAATGATGATGCTACTGTCATTATAGACTCCAGAACGCCCTTGGAACATACTCAAGCAAGGATTCCAGGCTCTTTACTGCATAACTGGGAGAATGGAATAGGCGATGACGGTAAAATGATAAAGAGTGGTGAAGATCTACTAAATGAGTTTAACGCATTCGGGATAGCAAAAGATAAGGAGATCATATGTTACTGCCATTCAGGGACAAGAGCGTCCCATAAGTACTTTCAATTCAAACATGCTGGTTTCAAAAATGTTCGTTGCTACGATGGTTCTATAATAGACTGGGCTCAGAGAAGAAATCCTATACGATGAATGCTATTCCTAATTGACGGGCGTTTAAGGTACTGAAAACTTCTCAGTACATAAGAAAAGAATAAGGAAATTATCCAATATACTGACCCCACTTATCAGCAAGATTTAATTTATGTTTTATTTCTGAAAGTCAAAACAAAAACTAGTCATTACTTATTACTATTACCCAGTGCATATCCCGTGAAAAAACACATTATTGAGTAATTGACTACATGTACATCGTTATAATCTTCCACTAATTTAGGAATTACATTTTTAATAAATGTCCTTGCATCATCAGATATCTTAAATCCATTTGGTAAATGTTGCTTTTTTATTGCATCCTCAATGTACAGATCTAATATTTTATCTAGTTCCATCGATTTAAAAATCTGCATACCCTTTATCTCCATATCGCAAGGTGGACATATTTTTGAATCTAAATCTGAATCCAATTCTACACCACATTTAATACATTTCATTGTACTTACTTATCACTTCCATCGGTGCGATTTGTATTTTTTCTTTTTCACACTTTTGTTTAGTTTCTAAATATGTTGCAATTGCTTCATGGATTGCTGTCTCTTTGTCATTAGTATAGACATGTACTGAGATTCTAACACCTTTAGCAGTTTCTTCTAACTTCAAAGAATGTGAATTTGAGATCAAGAAAGTAAAGCAAGCATAATTATACCTAATTATGTTATAATTATACTATGACAAGGGGACTATCGGTACCGGAGAAGTTGATCCCTATTGGAGTAATAAAGTAAACCACTAATGAAAAAACCAAAACCAACTATAACGCCAATTATTATTTCAGACGATAATTTAGAATTCTTAAAGAAAAAATTAGATGATCCAAACTTATCACAATATCGGAAAAGACGCTTTATTAGAGAAATAATGGGCAGTACCTGTTTCATATGTCGAGAAATGCCTACAAAGATAGCAAGTTATGATATGGATGGTATTTCATTGGTTGAAAGATATTGTGACAAATGCTTTAAAATTAAAAGCGAATAAAAAATTTTAAAATACGATAAATTAAAGGCTTAGTTTCTCATTTTATTTAACGAGAATAATAAGATGGAGGCTAAATACGATTTGTGCGTTTGTGGTCATATTAGAGATCATCATCAGTATTATTTGACTGGAGGAGAAACTGCACATTCTTGTAAGAGGTGTGTCTGTCCAGAATTTAGAAAAGTGTAGTCACTGTGTAATGCAGGGAACATTTAATTTTTGTAAATACCTATTGTTTTTGTGACTCGTAGGTGTGTAACTGTTTATTTACTTCTGCACGCAAATCATCTAAATTGATAGGCTTCTGAAGGAATCCATCGACAAATTTGTCTGAGACTAACGAAATAGACGGTAACAATGTATTGCTTGTTTCAATATTTCCTCTGAAAAATCCCGTCGAAAGAGGGGACACTCAGAATGCTACAATAACTGTTACCGATTCAGGTTCCAGAGGAGTTGCAAATGCCGAAATAGACGGAAAATTGATATATCCAGGAGATAACTACGAGAAAGATTTTAGCGGTATAACGGATTCTCACGGAAAATTTGTTTATTCATGGACTATCGGAGAGAAGGGGGACGTTGGAGCGCTTTCCATAGAGGTGGAAGTATCAAGTCAGGGATATCCTCCCTCTTCGGCTACGGGTTCTTTTGATATTGTAGATAACTTGTAACGATTACTCAACAGGATATCGCATATTTTCTTCCAATTCTGAGAAGCTTTTACACTAGGTTACTTTGATTAGCTTAACGCAAATTGTTCTGTATCTTCTAAGAATCGGAAAAGCTAAATACCAAGTTAGTAGAACCCTACTATATGAAGGGAACTAATCCCGACGGGCTCATAAGATATCATTTACTCTTATTGACATCTAATTAAATCCTAGTTTTAGAAATTCTGAATGTGTTCCGATTGAATATTCATCCACATCCCGACGGAGAGTGGTGATATGCCTTCGATAGAAATCCTGTTGTGTTTGATGGCTCTGGTCAGAAGGTTGAACTTACGCTAGGCCTTTTTCATTGCCTTTTTAGTTTTGGAGCTTTACCATCTCTAACCCCTATTTAGACAAAAACATTATGAAATTACAAACCAGTTAATCCGCTAGACGTAATGATGCCTAATATGTTGAATAGCCTTTTTATTCTAGCTATCATTGATCACAGTAATGAATGATGAAAAGCAAGACAATAAAATTAAAATTCTCCTAGAAAAATTCAGAATATCAGCAGAGATCCAAGATAATTATAATACATTATTTTGGACGAGAACTACTGTCTTCTTTGCAATCAACACAGCACTTTTTGCAGGCTATGCGCTTGCAGCTACAAGGATCATTGATCTAAATCCTATACCGCCTCAGGGTATTCTGGTCACTTTTATGTTGGTAATCTTTGGCATAGTCGGTGCATTGTTATCAGCATTTTGGCTACAAATACACAAACGAGCAACTTTTTTACAAGATTATTATAGGTTTCGTGCAAGTGTGATTGAAAAAGCCATTGGCGTCGAACCGGATATATTTGGTAAGAGCTATAGGATAGCTTCAACAAAGGACACATGGGATGATGTATACGGAAGTGAATCGGAGGAAAAAAAGAAGGAATGGAATACACTAACTAAAGAACTCATTTCAAAAAAGTGGAACCTTGATGAAGCAAAAGTTCCTGGGAGTCTTAGAGAAAACTTAGAGCGAATATATAAAGTTTTCATCGCTGTTTGGATTCTCTTGTCATCAATTGGGCTTGTTATACTGCTGGTAATCCCTAAATCTTGAACCTGACCGTTGATAATAGTGATCAAACAAATTATATATTATCCACTTTGAAGTAATACCATTTTTTTGCATTGTGATTCTGTGACATTTTTCTGGTCTGACTGTTTATAGAGGATTAAATTCAAAGGTGCTCTCTTTGAGACTTGAGGAAATGGCCCATGCTATGACCAAGCAGAAGAATGTACACCGAATAATGTTGACAGTGATATTCCATTAACAGCCAAGTACACAAGTAATGACAGTCTACCTGTGATTTGCAAATTCTAATAAAGTTGTGATTTAATATCGAGTCAAATTTGATTCACACCCCGACGGATTCATAACTTTACTTGATTATGGCATGATTATTTTGATATTACATAATGTAACTATATTTTAATAAACCATAATTAGTTATTAGTAGAACCTTCCCGTATCGGGACCAAGCAGATATGAATCCTTTGCACATTTGAATTCACCTTAATTTTAATATTATAATTAAGTGTTGATGTCTGCGACACTGCCACCTGTCAATTCATCGTCTACCCATGGTAACAACGTTAATCTTGGAAGTTATCCCAGTTTGTGGGTTCTGAGCGCACTAACGGTCGCATGATTGAAGCAAGATCCGCTGCCGATCGATCAACGAATCCAGTCCCGTGAAACGGCAGGACTGTTGCGATCGGTCGATCAAAAGCTAGCCACTGTCTTCTTAACTCAGCATCGTCTACACTAGTATCTATCGGCGGCCTGATCAGGCGTTCCAAACCAGCCTTTGCCTGGTCAGCTGAGGTGCCCGATGCTGAATCGCCAGTAAGAAGCAGGCCTCCGTTGTTAGTTGAATACAACATGATAGAGCCTGCTGTTTGACCAGGAAATAGTAGCGCCTCAAAAGCGAATTCGCTGAGGACTCGATGACCTATAGGGTTCTCGAATGGAATACCTGCGGCCACTGCCTGCTTGTGCTTGGCATCAATCGCATGAAGCAATAAAGGAATTTTAAATTCAGTCTTTAGGTCGCTTAAAGCATCTCCTAATCCTACGACATGTCGATGTGTAATCACCAAGGCAGCTGGTGAAAATCCATCATCAGACAACTGCCGCACAAAAGGGAGTAGATGTGAAACATTCGTGTCAACCAGTAACATCCGACCAGCATTCAGCAGCGCATATGTATTAGTCGAAATGTGTGCCTCCTCTGCTCCAGGATCGCTATGTTCAATTAAAACGATGTCAGGCCGTAAGTGCGTCATCTGTGGCTGTGACATGCCTCGAAATGCCTTAGACACGATGAAATGATTAAGAACTTAAGAATTAATTAAGTATTGGGCCGAAAATAGAAGTTCCGAAATGGCTAAGTTAGTTGAAATGCATGAACATGTAGCCTTTTCAAGGTAGTGTTACTTATTACCATATTCTGGTATATTTTCTGGGGTAATTTGCCTCCATTGACCTACAATATTTTAGGCATTACGGCTTTGCTGCATTTGGCTCATCGACTACGGCTTCAAATCCCAGAGGTCCCTTGACGGCAATTCTTGTTTCATTCAACTTCAATTGTTCTTCAGAACGAAAGCTAAATAGAAGTTAGTAGAACCCTATTACATGAAGGATTCGAATCCCGACGGCCGAAGACCTGCGAAAGTGTTGAACTCTGGTAAGCACCAATATGACGATCTCAAATGGTACACAGAGTTAGTAACTAACATTATTACTCATTGTATCAAGTATTTTGTAATCAAATTTTCAGTGCCGAATATACCCAGAAATACAATTATTAATATGGTATGATATTCACGAAAAAGGTATCATCATTAGAATGGAAAAGTGCTAGGCCCATCTATCACCTAGCACAGAAGATAAATGCTTGGCTTGGTAACATAGCAATATGGCAAGCCGCCTTGGTTTAGGATCTCTAAAAGAACTTTCTGATAAAAGTTGATTCCCAAGTATTGAAATCAGGAAGCAAATCTATTCGGAATCACTAATTTCTTCTTCTATCATCATTCTTATATGATGTCTCACGAGCTCTATGGTATCATGAAATACAGGCCCTACTATTGATACTTTGGAGGTGTTCTCTAGCCTAATATCATCTTTCTTTAGTTTGTTGAAATATTCATCCACTGCTTCGTTCATTGCTTGTTTGACATTTAGTTCTCTTGCTTCCGACCAGTCCTCGAACCTTTTACCTTTTCTTCGATTTTCAATTATGTTTATTGCTCTACAAAGCACAGAATTATACATGATGATGCGTAGCAGAATAGGTTTTCTATTATCGAAGGGATTGAATAAATGGAATATATTGTTTAATTGTGCAAATTCATTTCCTAGCAGATCAATTGTGATCCGCTTTTCTCCTGACACCGATTCATATGATGAATTATTAGGCATTTGATTCCTAATTTGTGATCTTGCGGAATTCGTAGGTTTGTATCCGTTAATGTAATCATACCTTTCTAAAACATGTTTGACCTGGACATATTCCATTACAAATTCTGGAAAGCTCATCAGCCGAGGTTTTTGATTAGTCCTTATTATAAAAAACTCAACCAACTTGTTGATCTCGTATCCACGAAGTCCCTGTCTGCTTGGACCGTTCGATCTCTTATACGAATAAAGCTGTCGACTATCGTTGTAAAGCATTTCACCAAATGCATTATCGAGAGAAATGGAGTAGAATAATTTCTTTCCTAGGTTATATTGGATTTCCAGGAATTTATCAATTAGAATATCTGCCGATGTAAGAGTTTCCTCAAAAATTTTGAAAGCAGCTATAGGAGCAAAGAATCTGTATATAGCACTAACCTTGAAATAGTTTTGAGTATCTACGTCCGCGAATCTTTTATTTCTTTCAGCGATATTACCCTTTTTAGCATGTCTTAACAGGTCGTTAAACTTGAAGGACCATGACTCACATTGTCTTATAAAGTCGAAGAGACGTGGATAACATTCTCCATAGATTCGCTCTCTAGCCTTATATTCATACTCGATTCTTTTTTCCATGGTTTTTGTCCGTTTGAAACTAAAATATGTAAAAAAACTAAGTGCAACAGAAGCCACTGAAATACCATATGCAAGATAATTACCTAGTTCCATTCTACATCATTTAATTGTCTCTTTTTGTTAATTCTCCACTTTCATGTTGGTTCACGGTAATAGTAATGGTGGATTGTCCTTCTTGAATAGCTGTCTGACTCCCATTGAAAATACATAGTATCACAGTTGTAAGCTGTTGCAATACCAAATTATCATTAAAATAGATCATTGTGAGTTAAAATGATTATCGTTTTGAAGTAGAGTATTTTAGCTAAACCCCACGGCAAATTAAATTAGACTTATAAATTCGCTTCGCTAGAGCTCTATCAAGTTGTCTGAAGTTGAAAAAGCTCTGCTAATATTGTCCCGTGAACATGAACAGATACTCGATATAATAAAGAAGTTGATCTCAACAAACGGATACCTGGTGGAACAGAAGGGAAGACAGAAGATAAAGGATAAATATTTTGATACCAAAGACGCGATTCTAAAGAAGAAAAAAGTTGCCTTACGTCTAAGGACCGTAGATGAAAAGATATCCAAGATTACTTTAAAGATTCCTAAAAAAGGAACTGAAGCTGATTTTGAAAGAGTAGAGATAGAGAAGACTTGGTCACATGAATCATTTAACGAAATTATGAATGCATTAAAAGAGCATTTTGGTGGACATGCATTTGAGCATTCGAATCATTATTATAATGATGAGCCAGAAGTCGCTCTGGCAAATGCGAATTTCCAAAAAATCCAAGAGAGAGAAACCGATAGAAATCTAATTAATGCATTAAATAGTCAATCTCATCAGACAGAATTTGAATTTGCAATAGATAAAACGCATTACCATCTTGCTAATACACGTAAATACTTTAGTCTAATGGAATTAGAAATAGAATTAAAGAAATCAGATAATTATAATATATTGCATAAGTTTGTAAATGAATTAGTTGCTAACCAACAATCAATATTCAAATTGTGGCCGCATAGCAAATTAGTAACAGGAAAAGCTATAGAAATTTTACTATCCAATAAGGAATTAGAAGAAAATCGAGACTTTGACAATGAAAATTTTTTGACCCTATCTGGTCTTGAAAAGGTTGATTCGTTTATAAAAGCAAGCGGAATATAGAAGCATCCATTAGCTGAAAACGAGACATAAAAATTAATTGAGCCCCCTTACGAGCAAGGTTCAAATCCCATTGAATCCGTCAATTGTGGTTTAAAATGTTATATCATTTTTTTACGTAACTTTTCATTGTAAGTGCATGTTATCAAGACAAAAAGCTAAATACCAGGTAGTAGAACCCTACTATATGAAGGGCACTAATCCCGCCATGCCCACCTAAATTTGTAATCTAAAGTATGAATTAGAAAAGTTAAAAGCTCAGTAGTTTCATTCGTATGCCAGAATCCTGATTTAGAACCGATAGCGTCGCGGGTACCGACGGCTCCAGACCTGTAGAATTAATTCCACCAAAAGAAAGGCATTTTCCAAAATAATCTCATTTAAATGCGTTAGATTATTATCTGTTTGAAATGTATAAACCAAAAATACTGTTGCTAGCACTTGCTGTTGTGATATCTTTAGTTTCATTTTCATTGGCACACATAAATTTGGCATTTGCACAGACAGAGCAGACAGAAGCTTTTAGCGCAATGCTTTCAGGAGGAGAAGAAGTTCCTCCAGTAGATACTGCTGCTACTGGTGTTGCATCATTTACTCTGGAAGGAGGAGAATCAATTAAATATGATGTGAACGTCACTGGCATGGATAAGGTTACTGCAGCACATATTCACAATGCACCCAAAGGTGAGAATGGAGAAGTCGTAGTTACCTTGTTTAAGGCCGATAGTCCGACTGGCCAAATATCAGGTAGTCTGGCCAATGGAACTATCACAGCTTCTAACTTGGAAGGGCAAATGCAGGGAACCCCTTTTCGCGACCTAATCAAGGCCGTGGAACGTGGTGAAACTTACGTGAATGTTCACACCGAGAAAAATCCTAACGGAGAAATACGAGGACAGATTAGTACTGTAAAATAGAGCAGTTATATCCCACATTTTTGTTTGTTATTGGTTTTTTCAACGTTCTCCTCCAAATTTCGTATTTATCAAAGGTATAAATCAAGTCAAGTTTTAAGCAAACGAGCTAACATGATACTTCTTAGTCGCGGTATTATTTCAATAAACAAAGTCATATTCAAACGGATACATGACCCATAGCCGATGTTTACTTTGTTACGATTTTTACTACTCCTCATTACCAGAGTAAAAGCTAAATACCAAGATAGTAGAACCCTACTACATGAAGGGAACTAATCCCGACGTCCGAAGACTTGACAATTTTGTAAAATAATAAGCAAACTATATTTCCATTTATCGTAAACTCATTACTAATGCTCATACCTATTCTTACTTACTGAGTCTTAACTTTGCTTTTATTATCATCTGACACTGCGAGAACAATATTAGAAAAAATATTTGCTTGATTGTTATAGAACAAATTCCCACATACAAATTAGGCAATAAGATCCTTATCTTTTTTACTAATAGACGTAACATACTTCTAATATACCTTATATAAGGATTTAATTTGATGATAAATGCTAACTTGAAGATTATGTTACTATCATTACTTACAATCACATTAAGCTTTACCGTAGTACTATATGGAATTCAACAAGTTATGGCAGAAGATGCTGAAAAAGGGGCAGACAATAAGACTCAAGTAAATACTGAAAGGCAGCAAATTAACGAGTGCGAATATAAATCAGTAAATGAGGAAAATAAAGTGGAATGCAATAATATTGTTGCTTATGGTGTAGTATGTATGCCCGGAGATGTATGTAAGCTAGAAAAATTTGATGTTCCATTTGAAGTAGTTAGACCGTTCTAATTGAATAGTTTAAAGTCTTGAATCCAAGTATGACAATTACAAAATTTTCTGGATTTAAATAAATTAATACAATCAAAGATAAAATAGAATCCTAAATTTGAACCTCTAGCGTCGTGGGTACCGACGGGCTCATAAAATAATGTTTCCTTTTGTTTACATCTAATAAAATCCTAGTTTTAGAAATACTGATTAGGTTCCGATTGAATATTCAGTCGTATCCCGACACATCTGTAATAGTTGTTTAGTTATGATAGATCTCATTAGTAGGAACCTATAAACATCAATAAGCAATAAGCAATAATGGATGAAAATATACAATGAAAAAATTCTATGATTTATAATAATTTATTTTTATGAGGTCTTATATATTCGATCATGACTATATAAACAAGATAGATGGTTATTTTTGCGAACAAAACAACTTTACGACATATGCGTACGACGATAAAAATTGCATTTTTGATAATTCCGAGTATTGTTATTGGCTATCTTATAGGATCCAACTTTCAGCCTATTGAAACCAACATATTCCTTGATGAACCAATGATGACAAGATATGCGAAGCAGTCAGATGGACCCCACGAAATGTTATACCTTACTACAGGACCCGTAATCTCGTCGTTTAATACTGATTGTGACGCCGGTAGTGGATCTTTCTTGTATTATTGTGGAATAGATTTGCACTACGATGGGAAGGCAGGAATTATTCAGGTAAAAATTCCCACTGGTATTATCAATGAAATTGATCCAATTCGGGAAGTCCTTGTTTCTTACTTCTATCCAATTCAGATACCTTTCCAGCGTATGGGTTCTGATAGTTATCATAGTGCATTTAGAATTGAAGTTCTTACTAATTACAATGAAATAAAACTCAGAGAGGGCTCCAATTTTCCACAACCGGTATCAGTATTATTATCCACTTTCTTAGCAAGCCTTTGTATATTTTTTCTATCAATGGCAATATACCTTTTATTTTATGAAGCGATCAGGAGATTTAAGAGAAGGAGGGTTAAGGCAGGAATACCAATTGATTGAGACCAGCAAATAATATAATTAAGGCGATCAGATTCACAATTATATCTACTTTAATGATTCTGCTTATCATACCTTAATTTTAATATTATGAGAATAATATTGAGAATAAACCCCGCAGCATTCGTGCCAATTATTACAGGATCCCTCCTTATTATCCCGTATATTACCCATAAGAACATTCCACTTGCTATAAGAGCCATCAAATAGATTGAAACGTCTAACATTCTTTTTGTTTTATAGGCCTTATGTAGCTGAGGAATGAAGGAAGATAGGACTAATATCCCGGCGGTAATACCGATAAGATCAGTCAAGAAAACAAAATCTTCCATCTATACAAATCACGGAGGATTAGAAAGATCTTAAATAATATAAGTGATATTAGAAAATTAATTATCCGGCTAAATATTCAGTGATATACCTTCGAGTTTGGACCCGAATTGTTAACAATCCGCATCCCGACGGGCCCGTGACAAAATTAGTTCTCTTATGGGATTCTAGGATAGCAAGAAATAGAAAAAATGAGCAAAGAACTAATAACAGAATTTGAGTCGGATCCATATTCACTATTCATATTTGCCATAAATTCCCCTCTGACCAAGGAGAAATACGTACCCAGATTAAACAAGTTCTTTGATTTTGTTAATCTTAAAGGAACAATCCAGGAAAGATGCATAACCTTCGTCAAAAATGCTAAGGAAGAACCTTCATGGGTTGTAGGTTGTGTGATAAGATTCCTTCAGATGAACAAGGAAAGTGTGGAAAGGAAGGAAATTACTGCTGCAACCGCACTCAACTATGTCAAGACAATCAAGTTATTTTGTGAAATGAATGATGTTCTATTACCATGGAAGAAAATTACAAAAGGTCTTATCAAAGAGAAGGAGTATGGAGAGGATAGAGCACCAACTGTAGAGGAAATAACTCAATTGGTAAAGTATCCAGATAGAAGAATTAAGCCCATAGTTTTGGTAATGGCATCTTCTGGGATTAGGGGAGGCGCATGGGATTATTTAAAGTGGAAAAATATTATACCTATAAAACGTGATAACAAAATTGTCGTAGCAAAAATGATCATTTATGCTGGAGAACCAGATGAATATTATACTTTCATTACCTCTGAGGCATATTTCTCATTGAGGGATTGGATGGACTTCAGGCAATCTTATGGCGAGGAGATTACAGGTGAATCGTGGCTAATGCGTGACTTATGGCAAACTACCACACATAAGCGTGGATCTATTGGAGTTGCCTCATATCCTAAACCCTTGAAAAGTACTGGGATTAAAAGTCTCATAGAACGTGCGCTTAAAACGCAAGGAATAGAAAAGATTTTGAAAAAAGGAACAAATCACAATACAAGACGTGAGTGGAAAGCATTGCATGGTTTCCGCAAATTCTTTAATTCAATTTTAATTAAATCAAATGTAAATTATACTGTAAAGGAAAGATTGATGGGTCACGATACTGGATTGGATAACAATTACTTTAAGCCGAACGAAAACGATATACTTAATGAATATTTGAAAGCGGTTAATGAATTAACCATTAATGAAGAATTTAGATTGCAACAGCAGGTGGTGGAATTAACGGAAAAACAAGACGAAATTTCACTTATGAAATTAAAGCATGAGAAGGAAATGCAAGCCATGGATCATAAGCTAAACACTATATTGCAGGTTATCAGTAGAAATCCAAAACTGGCAAGAGTAAAACCCGAAGTTTTGAAAAAGAAAATCGGAACTGGTGGAACATGAGATCGTTACCTACAATGAATGAAATTAATTCATCCCCATTATTAAAAAAGAACATCTAAAGGACTATGATTAGTGATGCAACCTAGTCATTACTAAAAGCTTCTCTGAAGCTCTTAGTAACGGATTTTAACTCGCTCACGAGGTCGGTTTTGATTATACCTTCTTTCATAGCACAGGATAAAAGGTCTTTTTCTATCATAAAATGGGGCATTTTATCTATGTCAGTTTTTTGGACTTGAAGAAGAGCTTGCTGGACTTCTATCGCTTTTATTGGGTCTACCAATCCAGAATTGTCTTTGTGACGCATCATTCTTACCATATAATTTGCCATATGTGCCAGGACTGTCAACACGAATTCGAAGATTGAATAAGAAGATTCAGGTGGGTTGCCACAAATCCTAAGTTCGTTATCTATTATATAAAAAATGAGTTGAATCAGGATATAAACAACCTGCAACTAAAGAAGAACTTGATATAATAATAGAGTTACAAAGTAAGGGTATAAAACAGAAATCATAATAATTGTCTATTTAATAGACAATCCCACGCTCGAAAATGTATGTATTCTGTTTAAATTTTGATTTAAAATGGTCTATGAATTCTGATTGGAACGAAAAGTTATCCTAACATATTTGATCCATTTATCGCAAGCCAATTAATGTGATCCTCATCGATCTATTCTTTAATTTTTAAGATAGGATCTAGTATTCCATCAATAAATTACCAAAATGGTCTTGTCATTTTCAATAAATCTAATAAAATCTTAAATATCTCCCCACGAATTTTATTATGGAGCATATGCTCACACAAATAACTAAACTTAGTCAACATATACCAAACTTATCTGCTTAGAGAGTAACGTTACTGGAATTTAGAGTCATAGTATAATACTGATCGGACTTTTCCAATTTCCTGATTGATTAATCCTGAAATAATTATGAAATAACTTAATTTGGAACATCTATAATCAATCAAGTGAACCTAATACAGTCACTTAAAATCGTCCCATAATAGTCGGGGAATTGTACTTTACTTGGTCAGATATAATATCACCTGTTGATACTTAATGCATTTGTTCATCTACAGCACATTAAATCAAAACTTTGAGAATATCGTATAGTATATTATAAGTTTGAAGCATGTAGTACATGTACATTCCATCTACTAGGTTTAAGATGCTTCAAGAATTAGCATTATAATTCTAAAGAAGAGCTATTTATCTATCAGTGATCCATAATATATCGATATGATTAAATGGATTTTTTGTGCAATCCTCAAATTGCAACTGATTCAGGATATTTCCTGGATTATGGTGCCAAGCGTATCTCGTAAGTTAGTTCTCTCATGGAGGAAACATGCAGATGTCTGAGGAGAAGCCTCCAGTACCAATAGAGATCCCTTGGAAGCTTGCGTCCACAACTCAACCTTTGACTACGGGTGAGCCAAATCAAACTTCCATCTCTATGTTTGTGTTCGAACCAGATGAAGATAAATTGACTGGTGAGTTTCCTCATGAGCGACTTATTTACCTAAAGTTTACCGTTACTGTATCTCCAGCTAGCTTCCCTGATACCCAACCGGGTTCAGCTTTAGGGGAAGGAGTTCCATGTTTTCACCTACTACTCGATCTCAAAGTCAGTAAATCAGATGGAGCAACAGGAACAATTCGTCCATACTTTCATTCAGCGGCACCCCTTCATCGAACCATGGTTGAATCGGGGGTGGTAGGTGTTGACGTCTATGAGGGTGAATCGGATCAGCAATTTATGGGGAAGAGTGGGAGTCAGATGTATGAATCGTCAAGTAGCCGCTCCAGAACTACTTCAATGGGTGCAGGAGCGAGTGCTTTTCTTCCCATTCCTTTAATTCCTACTGTCATCAGTGGCTCCGTCCGAACCACATCAACAGATGTCTCAGCTCAGAGGGGAATTTCACAGGTGGTAGATACCACGCAACGTCAAGCTTCTGAGGAGCGACGCGAGCTGACAAGCCATTCAATGAAGGTTGAGAACGTTCTAACTTTGCTGAATGCCAAGTATGTTGGCACTCCGTACCTACGATTTTCACTTTCCCCACAGCCACTTCACTTACTATCTGTTGATACATCTGACCGCAATATTTGGTTCAGCCAGCTGCTTCAGCGCAGGTCTAGCGGCATCGAAGGAATTCAGGAATTTACAACAGTACTTTTGGTTCCAAAGGGTCAGGACTTCTGTGTGAACGCCAGATTGCAGAGAATCTGCATGTTGGATAATCCACCTGGCCCGTTGACATTCAGCGAGGTTTATTTCGGTAGTCCACAACAGAGAATTAGACTTCTTAACTATCTCAACCAGGCATATCCTCCAGGCACTCCGCTTGACGATCTCGATATTGATATCACGAGCACTCTCTTTCCACTAGTTCCACCTGATCCACTAATAAGACCATGTATTAGATTTTGGGCCGTTACTTTCGGGAGTATAGTCTGGGCAGGCGTGGATTCACCATCAAAAACCTGGCCATTTGGCCTTTTTACCGTTAGTAACTACAAACATGCAGCGGAAGTTTGGTTAGAAACCCTTCGAGACGAGTATGAACGTGAAGTAGCCCGTTCTCCGCTTGAGCGTGGTGTGTTGTTGGGAGACCAATTAATTCTTGATACGTGTTTTTCGTTCCATGACCATGATGGGATCACTATCAGTAGCAGCAACTTTTCTACTACCCCACTCGGTCGCATTCCATTCGATCTATCTAATATCGATCTTGGAGGAATATCTTCTATGGCAAGTACTACCGGAAAGTCCGTTCGGGAGCATGCTTTCGAACAGATCACTCGCTGGAACCTACTTGAAAATCGAATGGCCATAGTTTTGGCAAATCAAAGAGAGATCTCTACATCAGAGCTTAGGTTCGATGACGAAAAAATAGTATCACTTTTTATTGATCGATGGGCAAAGCTCGACCCGGAAAGCAAGGATAACCTTTCTTTTGACGAATGTATGAGAAAAATGCATTTTCATGCGAATTACCGCAGACTCTTAAAAGAAGCAGGGGTAACGGACCTCAAAAGTATGGCCCAAGCAATTAAGTCAGCACCGGATTTGGAGAAGTATGATACCGTGAAGATGGAGTACGATACTCTCATCAAACGGTCTAAAATCAAGGCGAAAGACAAGGCCAAAGTACTCAAGATAACGAAAACTCTTATCAAACCAGTAAAGTTTCCTTTATCCTCCAAGGATAGTGTAAATATACGGGAGGGCATAGGTAAGGCACTCCAGAATGACACCTCTAACAAGGACGCTTAGAAATAACGTTGGGTTCCAGAAGGGTCGTCAGCCGGCTTAAACTTGGGCCAGTCGTAGGGCATACAGACGAGAGCTCTACATGTGTATGGATCCAGGTCTTCGATGATCCAAACTTATACCAGCTGCATGTGAAAGAGGCAGGTTTGTTCCCTTTCGAGAGTACCGAGACACGACTATCTCTGCCTCTTGAATTTCGTACAGCCATCGCTTCGGCAACTGGACTACGGTCAGATTGGCGATATAACTATAACATTCTCCGTAAGGGTCGTTCAGTTCGCGACGCAAAAGGAACCTTTCGCACGATGCCCTATAATGGATCTATGGCAAACATCCTGATCTGCGCAATTTCATGCAATGCAATTTTTTTTGACAAGGATATAACCAATGGCGCTTGGGAGGCTTTAAGCAAGTTTGTAAGAGAGGCTAAGCCACACTTCATTGTGATGATGGGTGACCAAGTATACATTGACGAAGACAATCAGGATATTTTTGCCAAATTCCTGAAATCGCCATCTCTCGATCTCGATCTAAGGAAGGCTCTCGCAGAAAAGTACCGTGAAAATTGGTCACGAAATCTCGTGAAGGATGTCATGGCGAACGTTCCTATTTACATGATGTGGGATGATCATGAGATACGTGATGGATGGGGTTCCATGGCATCAGATAGTGAAACTCTGTTACAGCAGTACCCTCGCGGTAAGGAAATATTCATCAAATGCAAAACCTATTTTGAAGATGCTCGTGACGTATATTGGCATTTTCAGGGCTGCCATAATCCACAAAAGTTTAGTGGGCAATTGCTACCGAATTACATAGATTCTCCTCCAGTTCAGAACCAGCGACGTGCTATGCCATATGTATTCCGTTGTGGTCGGTTGATAGTATTGATGTTGGATAGTCGTGGAGAACGGGATGTATTCCGAAAAGACCTGCCTATCTTGGGATCTGAACAATGGCATTTCATAAGCGAGGTTTTTGACAATTTAGCAGAGGATGTAGATGCTCTTGCTGTAATGACGCCGACTCCAATAGCTACACTTGACCCGGAAGGACAAACTCAAAAACTGATGGGAGAACGCACTGATGATGTCGAGTCGTTCAAGAAGGGAGATATTGAAGGGCTATTCAATCCGCATTCGACCGAAGACTTTTCAGATTTAGTTGCTGCTGCCGTCGGTTCTCACCTGACGAGGCTAACTGGAAAACCAGTAAATTTAGGTTCCTTTAAAGTTTCCAACATCGACGAAGCTCGTGACCAATGGTCCCATAAATTCTCACGACCAGAACAGGCAGCTCTTCTTCGTGCAGCTGGAAAAGCACGTCTGAGTAATCGTAATGCGGGATCCGCACGGGAACTGATATTTCTTTCAGGGGACATACATGCAGGATGCATCTTTGATATTACGGTTTCAAAGCCCAGCTACAAGGCTGCATCACTCACCTCGTCGGGGATCAGCACAGTTAAGCAACGGGTTCCTACTGTTGGCTCTTTGGTGGACGAGGATTTTGACGTTGCTCCTGGAATCAGGTCTACCTTGAGGGAAGTCGTTATCGATTTCAATTTTGGGGTGGTCCAGATGATACCTTCTGGATCCGGAGCGGAGATCGTAGCTTCGCTGGCTCATGAAGGTAACTCGTTCACTGTGGGTGTGGATATTTCTGATCTCTTGTGAAGCCATTTTTAGAAAGCTTATGCTAAAAGAGATAATAACTCAGGTTGTTTATATGAAGCGATTCTGATAGAAAACCATTTAAAACATCCACCATGGAGAATCAATATAATGAATCGCTATCTCGGAATTCTTCTTACCATCTTTTTTAGCCAGATGCTAATTATGACTACATCGATCAACAATCTTCAAGCTGATTCATTAAATCCTGGATTATATTCTATCGATGAAAGTCCATTCGGAACACCTTATTCAACTTGGATTGCAAGATGGTTGAACTGGACTGCGGGCATTTCAAACACGGAACATCCTAGGGATTTCGCAGAAAGAACATGTAATGTCAGTCAAACAGGGAAAGATGTCTGGTATCTTCCTGATACTTTAAACGGTAAGATTGTTCGTGAATGTGAAGTTCCGCATGGTAAGGCCATTTTTATTCCCATTACCACAGGTTGGCAAAGTGTAGCAGAAAGTGAAGAATTTAGGGGGAAGCCTCTGAATGAGATAAAGAATTCACTAATTAAAGGTGCATCCTATTGTGATAATTATAATGTAGAAAGAGTAGCTGAAATAGATGGACACAAGGTTCAAGGATTGGAGGGGGATTCTCCGTATAGGACTAACACTACCCAACTTTTCAATCTTACCTATGGAGAGAACAATATTTATGATGTAAAACCTGAAACGTCTCCTGCATTTGCAGAAGGTTGGTTCCTATTTCTAAAACCTCCACCTCAGGGCGACCATGTAATTAAGATACATAGTAAGATATCAAATCCGTCGGATGTGAGCTGTGATTACGCCGGAGATACAGAGTGGAAGATTAAAGTAAAGTAGATGGCTGTAGCTTGGATGATATTATACGCCTTCGGTGATGGGGATTTTACAATTCCCTTAAGGCTCATCAGTGTGACTCGAATTTTTTCTATATTGCCGACGATAAATTGATTAATACTTGAATCTAACAGATAGGGTTGTCAGGAAATACGAATCCTGATGTGAAGCGAAAATCAGGTTCCGCATTTTTAGTAAACAGGTCTCTAATACTTTTATTCACTTTTATCATAATCAATGTTCTTCTAATTATTGATACTTCGATGGTAAGAATCTCAACTTTTACCGGTGGAATGTTTCCACTTGAAAACTACATGATGCTATTCATTTTAATTTATGCTGCATATGCAACTGGCAACGTGATTATTATACGATTGGTCAGCAGCCATATCCATTCAGCTTCAGGTGCCAAATCATTATTATTCAAATCCTTTTTTGTTGGACTTACGGCAACTCAATATGTCATTTTATTTATGATATTTATTCTGATTTTTCAAATTCTCACTAACAAATTTTATTCCGTATGGATTTTGAAATCCATTTCGTTCAATAGCTATGTTATGGGAGGAATAATGCTTTGTATGTTATCATACAAGCTTTTCTCTTGGTATAAAAGGAATAAGAGCGTCATATTGATTCTATACTTCTTCGCCATGTCATTGATATGCGCAAATTCTTTTCTAATGGTCTACACATTACAAATCCAGTTAGCCAGTAAACCAGATAAAATAAGTTACAGTAGGAGTCTTGCCGGTGGCTTTGCACCAGGCTCTGGAGTCTTTAAGTTGACTCAGGAATACATATTAATCATCTCATTTTCTATTGTGTGGGTTGCAACTGCACTCCTGATGAAAAGCTACACCAGTATGAAGGGGTTGGTAAGATACTGGGGAATTATGATTATATCATTAATTTATTTTACGGGGCAATTTCAGCCTTTTTTTGGTATTATAAATCTCTCTGCGATAAGCACAACACTTGGAGATATAGGATACACAATCTTCGTAAGTGCTGCCAAGCCAATAGCAGGAATATTATTTGGATTAGTATTCTGGAGCATTTCCCGAAAAATCACTAAAAAAGTAACAAAAGAATATCTGCTGATTGCAGGCTTTGGTATGATGTTACTGTTTGCGTCAAATCAATCTACAGGGCTGGCATTAACACCTCTTCCCCCATTTGGAATAATTACTGCGGCATTTTTCGGACTGTCCACCTATCTTTTGTTTATAGGTCTATACTCGACTGCAGTTTCTGTATCTCATGATTTGGTGATAAGAAAACAGGTCAGAACTTACGCTAATGAATTGGTTCTTCTAGATAAGATGGGAACCCCTGAGATGAAACAACAAGTCGAATCGTTAGTATCTCGGATATTGAAAGATCTCAAGAATAAGGCGCACTATCTAGCGGAAACCAGTGGAGTTTTGCCCTCAATAGATGAGGAAAACTTTAATGAATATTTGCAAATGGTCTTAAAAGAAGTCAAGAAGGGAAAGTGACTTAACTCGGAGTTAGAATACTTGTAATTGTTCAGTCGAATTGATTGCTAGTTGGCTGGCTGGATGATTGGATTGGTAGGTTTATGGATGTGAAAATACAGAAATTGATAGGTCGTAGAAATTGGTTTATTATTCGCTAAGAAACATGGCATATAAAACAGAAATCATAATACTTTCTATTAAATAGAAAGTCCCATGCTCGAAAATGTATGTATTCTTTCTAAATTTTGATTTAAAATTATATGACATATTGTGGCATGGAAATTGATTCAGATCCATGATTAAAGAATTTAAGAAATAGTAATCGGCAGTTCTAGTTATCGGCTTCTTGGTCAGCTTCACTATCTGATGGCATGGGTTGTTCCTCTGTTTGATTTTCAGCTAGCTCCCTACTCAGATAAGTAAACCAAATCGAGATTAATGTCTATTTTATAGACAATATCACGCTTAATTCGTATGCATATTGTCTAATATTTGAGATTATTAATGTAAATTGATGAATTTCAAGAATCGACAGATTATCGATGAACTACTAGAATGGAATAGGATTATTTGTCTATATTACGACGTGATTATTATTAGAGTGATATTGTAGCGATATTATTTTACTTTCAAAGAATTACTCTCTTGATAAGGAACAAAAGAAGTCTCTAAAGTTTGATACATTTAAGGGCTGGGATATAGTTAATGGCGTAGCAAGACTTTGTGTGATGAATTTGTATTTACATGGTATTGGTGGTGAAGAAAGTCCAATATTGGTAGCGGACGCACTAATATCAGATCCTGGCGATAGATTCGAATATGTTTTAACTAATCCTCCATTTGGTAAAAAGAGTAGCATTACTATTTTTAATGGGGAAGACGGTGGAAAAGCAGATAAAGAATCCTTAATATACGAACGTCAGGATTTTTGGGCCACTACGTCAAACAAGCAACTTAATTTCCTTCAACATGTAAAGACACTTTTAAAAGTCAAGTGGTTCTAATCTATCCCTAGGCGAGATAATAAATGTACATAGAGATGCTAGAAAAAGGTAACAATCAGGTTGAGATTATGTATCTGTCGACAAGTAGTGGGAAAATTCGTTTTCGATACGATGGTAGGGAAGGAAATTGGTACGATTTCAAAGGTGACGCTAGATTTAAGGCGGATTATTTCTTAGAAAAGGGTTGGAAACGGAAGAAATCGCAAACAATAATAAACGAATAAAATTATTAGCAATTTGCTTTATTTTATTTATAGAATTTACAATTGCAATAATCATCATAGAAATTCAAATTATGTTCCGCTACAATATTCAATCATATCCCACATTTTATTTTTTTTAATTGTTTACTTAGGAACGACGTGAACTCGGTACTAATACTTATGAACACGCATTTACAGAATCCAAATAATGACTGAAATTGGTTTAGCCGAGTATTTCGGCATGGGAGAAGCAATCGGAATAATTGCCACTTTGTTTGTTATTCTGTATTTCTCCAGGAGGCAGATGCAGACTCTCTCTGTAGATATCGAAACAAAGGTCCTCAACGATCTCGCTGCAAGAATGGCTGGAATTACGGAGATGGGAATTAATCGGCCGGAACTCATAAGGGTAGTAAGTAATGTCGAAGAGCACTGGTCTTCTGAAGTTGCATACGCGTATCATGTACTATTCATGCTTGCACACGTGTTTCATATGCGACAGCGAAAAATCCTAAACGACAATGAATGGGTTGGTTGGTTACGATGGATGAAAAGTGCTTTTGAACAAGGTACAATAAGGGAAATATGGGAAAGTAAAATAGAGATGGAGAAATGGTTTGATCCTGCGTTTCAAGGATTTATCGATAAGGAATTAATTCGTAAGACTCCTAAAAATAAGAAAAGTTAACTTTCCGTACGGAGTTTACCTCCAATTCTTTTAAGTCCTTGTAATGTTCAAATATAATAGACATAAGGATTGGATGCACTAAGACAGGCCTGCATGCCATCATACATGCCGAATTATACAATCTTGAATAAGAGAACATTTCGTCAAACATTTTTCTGTCCTTCTTGTCTAATGCTTGCCTTAACGGTTTCCAATTTCTTCTTTCCATTTCTACTGCAATCCTGAACGAAGGAATTGTTCGACCCATACATAACGCATTTGCTTATGGTGAACTGTTCAATTTAAAACCTAAATCACATAGAGGAGAGGGAGATCTTCTTTTCTCAACTGTAAACTTGGCCAATGCTTCTAAGTTAACATATTGTTGAAATAAAGATTTGTATTCCGAGGTCCTTGATCCAATATTTTCACGTGAAATCTATGGTTACACCTTCTACAGAATAAAAGTCCAGTGACATAGAATGTCGTTTCGATATCCTTTTTAGGATTTGCAGGCTGACCAACACCGCGGAAATTAATTCCATCAGCATGCGGTTCAATTTCATTTATTTCTATGTCCCGCAAACCACATCTAATACAACGAAATTTCATTAACCTAAAATCATTTTTGATTCGTTCCTCTTCCTCCTCTCTAATTGGAAATTCTTCTTTCATTTCTTCTCACTTTGTCACCAATATAATAAGACCAACTATTAATGTCGCAGCCGTCAACGTTAATGATATCACAGTCCATTTCGAGAGGTCATGACATGTCATTACATGTCATTACTTACTTACCAGATAAGATATCATAAAACTAACACCTGTTAATATTAAAACAAATGTAGAAAATTCATACATTTACATTTACATTTCCTTTCTACTTTAGTCATCTTACCTAGTGATACCTCTACCCCTCTTTATCATTTCTTGGCTAAACCTTTCCATCTCCATTAGTAACTTTAGAAACTCGGCTGGATTGCTCTTTATGATATGGATTATCTCTTCTCTTGTTAGTTTTAATCCAATCCCTGTATTTGCTAAAGATTTTTCAAATAAATCAATCCTTTCTTCTAGTATTGATTTATCTTCTTCTAGACTCATTTTTCTATTTTTATCTTCACGTCTTCCTTCATTGTTATCACTCATTTCTTATTATCTATACTCTCCATAGGTGCGACTATTATTTTTTACTTGTACGCTCACCCTTCATATTTCAGACAGTTACACTTGAAACAATGACGGTCGTTGTCTTGACCCGTCGGATGGTTATGACTGATTCTAGTATGGTCACATTGGCGACATTTGTCATTCCAAACCATAATTATATTAAATTGACTATCTTATTTATTTATTAAGATACTAGATTTATTAAGCATGTGCTTAATTAAAAAATTAAATTTATAGAGCAAAAACTCAAAAAGTTGCTGCACTTGATGATAATGATAGGATCTTATATTTTTGAAAGTCAAAACAAAAACTTATGTTTTAGAAATGAGTTGGAAGAATAATATTTGTGTATATGTTGGTATTTTAGTCACGACTTAATTAGGAGGACTTGCACATTTCCACAGTTATCACAAACTATTGTTTTGTATCTTGGATATTTTTTCACTAATTCGGGTACCGGTACCTTAAAGAAAAAGTAATCACCAGGCGTCTCACATATTTCGTAAGTTCTACTTCCCCCGCAGAAACATGGATAAGGATCTTTTCCTACATTTATAGATGCCATCAGGGAACTTAAGCATAATGTGCTACTAATCTTTATGGTTTTTATTACCTAATGTACTGTTGTGATATTTACATTTTTGTTTAGTTTCTAAATATGTTGCAATTGCTTCATTGATTGCTGTTTCTCTGTCATTAGTATAAACATGAATCGATAATAATGAAGATTCTACTCTAGAAGAACAAGTCCCCTATTATTGCTATAATTGCGGCATTATGATAAAAGATAATGACCCTATTGTATTCGTAAATAAAGTATGCATCTGTTCTAAATGCGATATGCAAACAGAAAGACCTTAAGCAATTTAAACAAGATATCAAACAAAGGGTTCAAGATAAAATAGTTTCCTTAAGGGATACTCGCGGAAATTTCTCTATGGGCATTACATTACCTAATAAAGATTACAAACCTGATCCTAAAGAACGTAGAAGACGGTATGAGATAGAATATTCTCAACGTCCGCATGTTATTGCAAGACGTAACACACCAGAATTTAAAGCACGTAAGGCCTTATCCGATAGACTTCGTAATAGAAAGAAATAAAAAAAGAGGAAGAATCTAAAATCTATTGTGGTTCGTCTATTTCCTTATATTGTTGTAATAAGTGTAGCATATTCAGCGCTAATGCAGTCTTCACTGCTTCCTTTGTATCCAGATCCTTGAATTTCACAACTAGGTCTCTATCTTCATTTGTTACCAGTTGAGCCAGGATTGGATGCCTTGCTTTTAGGTCTTTAATTAAACTATCGGCGTCGATGGTTGCTGTTGTATTTGTTGCATTACCCTGTGCATAGGCCATCTTTCCTGGATTAACAATCAGTGCGGTAGTTCCCAGTATTGCGACTGTCAATGCAAAGATAGCAATTTTCATATGTTTCATATTAGACATTACTTTCTCATCTCGAATGTTCATATTTAACTGATTCGATTACAAAACTTCTCAATAGTTCTAAGGTGATTTAAGGCTGTTACTGGAAACGATGAAATGATCAGGTGGGTAGAATATTTTAGAAAGAGACTAGCGGATATTAGAACGGAATGATGCATTAGAAGGTATTCACTCATTACCAATGCAGAAGATTTTTACTAAAAGGGATTCAGAATACAGTAAAAAAGTATCGGCAACAACGGTCTCTCGAAGAAAAATATCTATAATCTTTAAATTCTGCGGCGTATACATAATGTTGTGACTGTCGATAAGCAAACTGAATACTCTTCCAACAATGAAAAAGCAAACTTAAAAGCAACAAAAGAATCCAACGTTACTTATCAAAACTCTTCAGTTTCAAAGGAAAATCTTCCTTCATTTAGTAAAATCCTAATTGCTGACGATGGAAAAGATGAATCAAATAGGGTACTTAACTATGCTGTATCTCTATCCAGATGCTCAGAAGCAGAATTACTAATTTTACGAATTTTAGAAAATATTGAGAAAATGGGGAATGTCTCAGTACAAGGTTCTAATGAAGATAACATGAGTAATAAGGATATGAAACAAAAGGTTAAAGGAGGGATAATAGATGAAATGGAAAAAAAGATAAAGAGATGCAAGGAAGCAGGCTGTGAAAATAAAATTTCGTATAAATTCAGAGTGGGTGATGCTAAAGAAGAAATAATCAACGAGGTTAAAGAGGGAAATTACGATTTAATAGTCTTAAGGAGTTCAAGGAGTTCACATAAAGATTCTTGGATGAGATCCTTTTTCAGTGATGCACGAAAAATAATTAGTAACATAAACATACCTGTTTTGATAGTACAGTGATTTAAACCAAAATCTTGAACACAATTAGATTATAATCCGTGAATCTGGGATATTTTATATTTATTTTGAGTCACAGAATGATAATGCTAATCTAAACTCTTCTGCACTCGTGTAAATTCCCCGTTGTTCGTAGCCTATTATTTTATCTTTACATGTAGAATTTTGTTTCATCATGCCCTTTGTCATTGGATTAGTTTCTTTAAGGAACGATAAGAATAGGAAAAGTATCAAACATGTGGGTAAAAATGCCTAGATGTGGAGAGATAATTAATCACTGGGAATGTCTTTTCTGTCAAGAGGAACATTGGAAAAAACAAGGATTAATAAAACAAAATAAAGTGAAATAAAGTAAAATGTCGACTGATAATAATAATAACGTTAAAAAACAAGAACAATTGAAATTAGATGCATTAAATAAATTATTTGGATGGATTAAAGACAAGGATACTAAGGCGGTAATGGTCAATAAATATTATATTAATAAAGAACATAGAGCAGCACTAAAAGCATTTTTAGATGACATGGTTAAGGCACTTGATGAAAGTACAGCAGAAACTAACAGCAAAGAAGAAATTAAAAGACAATTATCCTATATACTACGAGAAATAGATCCACTTTATTAATCCACTAGTCAGAATAAGGGTTATGAGATTGCTTTTGGCAATGTTCACGGCTGTTTTTCTAGTAAGTTTTTCTTTTACCGAAACTGAAGCACAGAAAGGCTGGAAAACATATACTGTTGAGGATGAATTTTCGTTTCAGTATCCAGGTAGTTGGAAGTTGGAAGCCATAAAATGAATAATGGACCACAACATAAATTTTCCTTAATGCAAATGTTCCTAAAGCAGTTAACAAACCTAAACCTGTAATCGAAAAAATACAGTTTACAGATGAGCAAAGCAGAACTCCCTCTCCTCTATGTGATCTAAGTTTTAAATTGAATAATTCACAACAATTCTATTGTGGGTCGAACAATTCCTTCGTTCAGGATTGCAGTAGAAAAGGAAAAGATATTAGTTGCACCTATGGAAATTATAGATAATAAGAAATGAATGATGATGATGTAGATGTGTATACAAGAGAACCTCGTTATGGTTCAGCAGTTGAACCGCCTGGTTTAGCAGCAAGTAAAAAACTTGCTGAATTAGCAGAAATAGAAGATAAAGATGAACAAGATTTTATGTTAATAAAAAGTATCATAGATGATATGTTGTATTCATACTCACATAGATATCAAGATAAGAAAGACAAGATGATTATTAATATGACCCAAATAGCAAAACAATTGGAAGATTTGAACATTAAAAGATTAATGGCACATTGTCACATATTTCCTACTATATTGAAGGAATTCAATGAAATATTATCTGATGAATTAGAACAAAGAAGAAATAAGAGATAACAAATTAAATGCTATTGAGGACCAAACGTAACATTGATACAGACTTTTCTGCACAGATGGCAATATGGTCTTAAACACACTTGTATATATCGTATTGGTCATTATCTTTATAATCGTAATTGTTTACCTGCTCAAATTCCTGTTCAATGCTTTCTTTATCATACCTACATCTCTTGAGCATGAGCATTTGGTAAATGTGCCACTCATAACATCCCTGTTACATATTCACCTAATCTAATATCTATATATTTTATTTTATTTTGTTTTTTCTTACCCTTAAAGCTTCTATAAATCCGTTAATGCTATCTCCCGGAATACCAAATACGACATCAACCTTCCAATCAATGAGTGCTTCAGCTACTATATCTCCAGTCTTTAGATCGTCATATTCACTCATATGATATTATTGGTTCTTATTTCTAATAAATCTAAGTACGTCCAATTTTACTTGAGATTTTACAGATCATTCCTGTGTATTTTGAGAATATCACTGATTTTGATTGCGTCTTGAATAATAAAATACATAATAAACATCCAAACATTTTACGAAGGTTATGAGGATGCAATTAGAAAACTCAATGTGACAATTACATATGTTTTTATCGTACAATCTTACTACAATAAATATCCAATCATGGTGTTCTTGGGTTCTATTTGGGGTATCTAAATGGCGCTAAAAATGAGATATCTTGAGCTCAATCGGAAAATAAGGGATGTAAGAATGTTGGCGATTCAAGGAATCGCTGAAGCAGGATCGGGACATCCTGGAGCATCTTTTTCAGCTGCAGAAATTATGGGGGTTCTATATTTTCATAAAATGAAACATAGACCTAGTGATCCATTATGGGAACAAAGAGACTATTTTATTAATTCAAAAGCACATTCTGCACCCGGATTCTATGCAGTTTTGGCTATTGCTGGATATATCGATACTAAGGAAATAAAAACACTAAGAAAGCTTGGTTCGCGTCTTCAAGGACATCCAGTCAGATATTCGGAGCGACAAAAAAATCACAGCTTTCCAGGCATAGAATATTCTGGCGGGTCTGAAGGAATTGGTTTATCTGTATCAATAGGAATTGCTCTTGCAAAGAAAAGAGATGGGGAAAAAAATAGAGTATATACTTTAATTGGTGATGGTGAATCAAATGAGGGACAAATATGGGAAGCTGCAATGGCTGCTTCAAAGTTCAAGCTAGACAATCTTGTGGCTATCCTAGATAGAAATAAGATTCAACAGGATGGTTTTACAGAAGAGATAATGCCTCTGGACCCCGTAAGAGACAAATGGGCTGCATTTAATTGGAATGTAGTAGAGGTAAGTGGACATAAAATAGAACAGATAATAGATGCCTTAATTAGAATTGAAAAAGTAGAAGATAAGCCATCAATAATTATCGCAAATACAACTAAGGGCAAGGGCATTAAGCATATGGCGAATAATCCACAATGGCATGGCAAAGCTCCTCCAAAAAAACACGTCCCAATTTTGTTGGAAGAACTTCAAAGTGAGATTTTGATAGCACCCTCTATAATTGCAGGAGAGCCCGAGAATTATGAAGAAAAAGTAAGAAGAGCAGAACGTGCCGGCGCAGATCTTATTCACTTAGACATAATGGATGGTAAATTTGTACCCAGTACCTCATTTTTTGCAGATACTATTAAACACTTGAGAAAAATCTCAAGTATTCCATTTGATGCTCATTTGATGATCGAAAAACCAATCAATCACGTAGAAGATTACATAGATGCTGGATGTGATATTATTACAGTTCATGTTGAAGCGTGCAATGAAAAGGAATTTGTGGATATTAATAAAATGCTACTAAAAGCTGGTATCAGTCCTGGAATTGCCATAAATCCAGGAACTCCATTTCCGTCATGGCTCATTGAACACCTCGATAATATTGATGTTATGATAATTATGTCAGTGAATCCTGGTTTTGCTGGTCAAAAATTTATTCCAGATTCATTGGATAAAATGGCCGAAATAGTCAAGATATTGAAAAGTAACAACTATAAAGGATTCATAGAAGCTGATGGAGGTATAGATGCAAACACCCTTCAACAAGTTTTTGATGCAGGGGCTAGAATTATGGTAGCAGGCAATGCAGTATATGGTTCACCAGATATCAACTCAAATATTATACAATTAAGACATAAGGCTAATGTGGCAATTGAAACAAAATTAATAGAATTGGCAACTATAAATGACATGAGATCTGATTGGATAAGATCACGTAAAAATATGCTAATACCTTTGGCAAAGGAGCTTGGAATTGAGGAGGATCTCCATGCAATTAAGTGATAAGAACGTCATTTCTGATATGCGAACTGCTTATGGGAAAGCATTAATCGAACTAGGATCGAAGGACCCAAACATTGTCTGTGTTGGAGCAGATACTACTGATTCACTCAAAACAAAGCTATTCGGTGATAAATTCCCTAATAGATTATACAATGTTGGAATAGCAGAGGCAAATCTTGTTTCAATAGCTGCTGGATTGGCTATTGCAGGAAAGGTGGTTTTCGCAAGTACGTACGCTGCATTTTTACCTGGCAGGTGTCTTGATCAGATTAGAAATACTATCTGTTATCCATTCCTCGACGTAAAACTTGTAGTATCACACGCTGGACTTACTGTTGGTCCGGATGGTGCATCTCATCAACAAATTGAGGACATATCTACAATGCGAACAATTCCAAACATGAGGGTACTTGTTCCTTCAGATTCAATAGCTGTAAAAAATTTGATTCCCATTCTAAGTTATACGCCTGGACCCTTTTTCATGCGTCTTGCACGTCCATCAAATTCCAATATATACGAAGATAATTTTGATCAATTCGATATTGGCAAGAGTAACGTTATTAAAGACGGTTCTGATATAACTGTAATTGCATGTGGTCTAATGGTTTCAAAAGCGATCGATGCGGCACAAACACTTGAAAAGGAATACGATGTCTCTTGCAGAGTGATAGATATGTATTCTATTAAACCAATCGATGTAGAGCTTGTATATCATGCAGCAATAGATACTGGGGCAATTGTTACTATTGAAGAACACAGCATTATAGGAGGCCTAGGGAGTGCTGTCTGTGAAGTAACGGCCGAAAATCATCCTGTTCTTGTAAATAGAATGGGTGTGACAGATATTTTTGGTGAATCCGCTCGGGAAACGGAAATAGATTCACTTTTAAGTAAATATGGTCTAAGTTCGGACCATATAGTAGAATCTGTTCTTAAGACTAGGAAAAGAATAAAAAAATGAAAATTTTCCTTGATACTGCGAGTATCGAGTCTATCAAGAAATTTGCTGATATGGGTGTGGTTGATGGGATTACAACAAATCCTACTCTTATTTCAAAAGAAAAAGGGCACCCAGAAGATATAATGAGAGAGATTGTAAGAATTGTAAAAGGCCCAGTAAATTTGGAGGTTGTCGCAACAAAAACTGAAGAAATGATTGAAGAGGGATTACGATTGAAAAAATTTGGGGATAATGTTGTTGTAAAAGTTCCCATGACGATGGATGGGTTAAAAGCAGTAAGAAAACTTAGTGAAGATAAAATAAAGTCAAATGTGACCTTGATCTTTTCGTCAAATCAAGCATTGCTGGCCGCAAAGGCAGGAGCATCCTATGTTAGTCCTTTTATAGGAAGACTTGATGACGCTGGTCAGGAAGGAATGGCTGTTATTAGAGAAATAGTTCAGATTTTTAAGAATTATGATTATCAATCAGAAGTTTTGGTCGCTAGTGTGAGGCATCCCATTCACGTTATTGAAGCAGGAAGGATAGGCGCACATATAGTTACACTTCCACCAGATATATTGGGTAAAATGCTAACTCATCCGCTTACTGATAAAGGATTATCTCTATTTCTTTCAGATTGGGAAAAAGTCAAGAAAGAACACAAATATACAATCTAAATTTATTTTCTATATTTTTAGAGTATGTAAGCCTGTACCAACATCAGTACGATCAAACTTGTAAAAGTGAAAGAACTTTTGTTGGGATTTCATCAAGCTTGCTGACAACTAAAATCTTTTCGTACTCTAGATATTTTAAATTTAAACCAATATTGATAGCATTATTCACCGTTTTTCCGACACCAACAGCAACCATGTGAATTCCGCTCATTTTGTAAGTTTTGATTGTAGAGCGAACCGCATGGTAGTCAGAAGGTTCGCCATCGGTTAATGTTATCATTATATCAGGCTTATATGTTTTCATCAATGGTAACAATAAATTATAAATTTCTGCAAGAGGTGTCCCACCGCTTGCCTTAATTTGAACCAAATTACGCGCATTGATCGAAGTCCATTTAACTTCTGGATGTTTTATTACCCAACACGTAACTTTCCTGTTTTTTGTACTAAATGCATATGCAGAAAATTTTACATCCAAAAATTTCAAAGCTTCACAAAGTGCAACAGTTGCCTTTTTGTACTCCAGTTCGTATTCATCTATGCTGCTAGAATGATCCAATAATAGTGCAATTTTGGTATTTATGGAAAGTTTAAAATCCGTGAGAAATGGTTTTGGTTGTGACTCTATAATTGATTCTATATCAAGCTCATCACCAGTTATCTCATGTATTTCTCTCCATCCTCTTTTCCAAGATCTAATGACTGATTTTAACTTTGTAATCAAATCATTATCATAAATTATACTCTCATCTACATCAACACTATCAGGAACCTGCAATCCAAATTGTTCCATTGTTGAGTAACCCTTGATATCTGTTTTTTTACTCTCCTTTACAAGACTTTCATATTCCCTTAAAATCTGAGTACCGGTCATAATGTCATTAGAGAATTTTTCTTTTTCTTTATTTTGAATTTTTATGACTCTTTCTATTTCTTTTATCAAATTTTTTTCTGTCATTGATAATCCAATTTTACTCCTAAGGGTGACAATAGGAATAGCGAAAAGAGAGTCAATTTGAAGAATCTTGATAATCTTAGGAATTTGATGTTCTATCCATTCGGTTTTGTAATTTTTTTCTATTGATTCATCGATCAATTCTCTAGCAAAGGAAACTGCATTTTGAACCCGGTTTGATTCTGAACCAAACAATTCCCCTTTTACGTAACCAGTAAGAAGGTATTGGGAGAAGGCCTCTACAATTTTGTGCTTTCCATATAGTGAATTCAATAAAGGGCGTGATAACCATGATATTCCTTCATTAAATATTACTTCATTTTCCATCCCTCTCCATTCTCTTAATCCTAAAATTTCTATCCTCTTTAATTCTATTGAGTTCAAAATATATCCGAATGCATGATCGTTGCTTAGGGCCCTTGTTGAATATGCTAATCTCATCGATTCATACCACAGCGAAACACGCCACTGGCGATATTTTTGAAATTCTGTACCATCATAATATCTTAATGATGGCATAGAAATAGTATTTTTTTCTAAGTTGGTTGTTGGAGGTCTATCTTTTATCAACAAAATGATTGCTTTGTTATTCCCAGACCATCTTCTGGAAAGAAACGTTCCTAAATTTATTAATACATCATTCCGCAGCGAAAAATTTTGTACATAAGAGAAAGACATCTTATTACCCGAAAATAGAAGTTATCATGTCCATTACCTTTCTGTATTCCACTTCCCCCCACTGATCGTAAACATTAGCATAGACTACTTCAGCAGCTTTCTTTGGAGACACTGCATTTCTTAACAATTTTGCAAATGCTATCGATTCTCTTATACTGGGACTATAGTAGAGCTCCTCTAATGACGCTGCTTCTCTTAAACTATTTGCTAATTTCAGTGCATCGTCTATGTCATTTTCGTTTGAACCATCAATAATTACATGGTGTTTTATTATCTGTTTCTCAATTTCTTTCGGAGGATATTCGAGTCTTAGTCTGACGGGAAATCGGCTCAATATTTGTGGCGGTAGTTCTTTAGTTCCTTCATGAGATAGAGGATTGATTGTAGCAAATACAAACCAATTATCTAATGCTTTTATTACCTGTCCTTCAGCTTCCTTTAATACGATCTGTCGTCTATCATCAAGAGCTTCGTCCAGGCGTAAAAGTACATCAGCTTCTGCAGCATTAAGCTCATCCAAATATAGAATTCCACCGTCTCTCATTGATTTGATCAATATTCCTTCCACAAATGTAACTTCTCCCTGATTCATGGTTTTAGTTCCAACTAGATGTGATTCACGGGTTCTTAAACTGAAATTAATTGAATAAAGCATTTTTCCGATTTCGGAGGCAAATTTCCTAACCAAACTAGTTTTACCGGTTCCCTTTGGTCCTATTATAAGTACAAAAAGTGACGAATCATATGCTTTTTTTATTATATCAAACGAATTATTCCAATCAAAATAATTTGAGTCGGAAGTGTCTATTGTCATTCATTATCTATTTTTAGAACATGTAAATAAAAACTAATTGTTGATATTCATTTCGACCTTAATATCGATTTTTTGTCATTTAGGTAATCCGTGATGAGAATCTTATCAATATCAGCGGGATTTATGTAATAAGATCTGCCTTTGACAAGTTTTTCCAACTCGTTTACGTAACTCAATAGTGAATCTTCCTCACTGACCATAATTGTATCAATTTCAATCCCTGATTTATGACATTTTCTTGCTTCTAAAATTGTCTTTTTACCGATATATTGATCGACCTGTCTATACCTATAACAAAGGTAAACTAATTTCCCTGATTTAGTATCAAGTGATAATTCTTGTTTTTCTCTTACTGCATCTATAGCTTCCTTGTCAGGAGCGTAAAATTGAGAATAAGGTCTCTCACTTAAGATTTTATTACGTTCTTCTTCTGTATCAATAAAACAAGCACTCGGGTGACCATCTGTTACAAGAACAATTTTTTTATTAATGGTAGCTTCATTTTGAAGAATCTTTTTTGCTAGTCTAAAAGCAGCTTGGTAATTTGTATAGTGCATAAAACCTACTCCAGATTCAAAAGTTTTCAAGTAAGGAATATCATACGGTGAGACCCTTGAAGCTAATGCTCCAAAACCTACTATGTAAATTGAATCTGAAGGGAAAAATTTTTGATTCAATAAAAACAAACTCCATAATGCTTTTTTTGCTGCTTCTATTCTACTCATATCCCCAAACATAGTCGAATATCTCATTGTGGAACTCAAATCAATACAATAAACAACGGCAACACTTACGTCTCTCTTCGTTTCATATACTTCTAAATCATCTGGTTGTAAATCAATTGGTAATTGCATAATAGATTTGGAACCAGATCTTCTTTCAATGGCATTCAGTAATGATCTTGGTACATTAATTAATCTTAGATCATCAGATGGCTCGTATTTTTTTGTAGAGTCTAAAGTTAAAGAGCCACTTCCACTAAAAGTTGTCTCATGCAATCCGATGGTTCCCTTATTTAGCGCTCTAATTACATCCTCTAACAACCTCCCGCCTACTGCAAAGAATCCCTTTTTACTCAACCATTTTCTTGAATCTTTAATATATCCTGATTCTTGTAATTGGACTATTATTGACGTTGAT
>Ga0209858_1000002_pt1 | contig 43990 bp, 56 predicted proteins | sample GWRWN3_50_60_FD_187231 | JGI IMG/M metagenome (GOLD analysis project Ga0209858, IMG submission 187231) | Riverbed sediment microbial communities from areas with no vegetation in Columbia River, Washington, USA - GW-RW N3_50_60 (SPAdes)... | ecosystem: Environmental > Aquatic > Freshwater > River... | reverse complement strand
TGCGCGGCAAAACCGGTAAGGAACGGCTGGACGCGATTGGCAATCTGATGGCGCTCGGAGTTCTGACTTATGCGGTCTACCCCGCGCTCGACACGGCCATCCGAAAGCTGACGGGAGACCCGGAAATAAGCAAGTTGCGACGCGGCCCGTCCGCGGTTCCTTCGGAGTTGACCAAGGCGTGGCAGGGCGAGAGCGAAGGGTTCCAGAAGGTGCTCAACAACCTGATGATATGGTCGCCTGTGACCCGCACGGGTATGGAGCAGGTGACGAACAGGGACTTTGCTGGTCGGCCGATCCGCGAGCCGGGCTCGCCAATGCGCGAACAAGTTGGGCAGACCTTGGAGCACGCGGGGCAGGGGCTCGTGTCGCCTTACAGCCTGTTCTCGCAGGCGACGCGCGAAGGCGGTGTCGGTCTTGGCATCTTCCGCAACCAACTGCTGGGCATCCGCCAGCCATCGGAAGGCGCGCAGAGATACGAGACGCGAAAGGGTAAATATCAGCATCGCGGCGCGGCGCGGCGCGAACGCCGGCCGCGTGGACCGATCGAGCAGTTCTTCAGCGAGTAGAGTGATGCGGCTTCTGATCGTCGATTACGCCGGGTCCGGCCTCGACCTCGCCATGCGGGCAGAAGCCGCGGGGCACGACGTGCGTCTGGCGATCAAGCAAGAGGACAAGCAGAAGCACATTGGCGAGGGGTTGACGAAAGTTGTCGATGACTTCCGGCCTTGGTTACGTTGGAGCGAGCTGGTCGTCGCGACCGACAACACCAAGTACATGATTGAGCTGGACCGGCACCGGCGGGAGGGCGGGGTCGTCATTGCTCCTTCCCCCGAGGTAGCCGCGTGGGAGCACGACCGCAGCGTGGGCCAACGGGTGTTTCGCCGGGCGGGGATCGCTACGCTCCCCTCCTACGAGTTCGATAGCTTCGACCGGGCGATTGCATTCGTGACCAGGACGATGGAGCGCTACGTCTGCAAGCCGAACGGGACGGACAGCAATGACAAGTCGCTCTCTTACTGCTCCAGCAGCCCCGCAGACATGGTGTACATGCTCAGCCGCTGGAAAAAGCAGCACAAGCTTAAAAACCCGTTCGTGCTGCAGAGGTTCATGCCCGGCATTGAAATGGGTGTCTCGGGCTGGTTCGGACCTCAGGGTTTCATGGGAGCCTGGGAAGAAAATTGGGAGTTCAAGAAGCTGCTGAATGATGACATGGGCGTGGCGACTGGCGAAATGGGGACCGTGCTGCGCTATGTTACCCAGTCCAAGCTGGCGAACAAGGTTCTCAAACCGTTGACGCGGCAGCTCTTTGCAGCGCATTATATTGGAGATGTCGATGTGAACTGCATCATCGATGCCCGAGGCACGCCTTGGCCCCTGGAGTTCACTGTCCGACTCGGCTGGCCCGCGTTCCAGCTCCAGCTGGCTCTTTTGAAAGACAAAGACCCGATCCGATGGCTGCACGATCTGGCAACCGGCAAACTGAAGGGCGTTCCGTTTTCAACCGACCGCGCCGCGATCGGGGTAGTGCTCTCCATTCCCGACTATCCTTACAGCCGTGCGACGCAGAAGGAGGTCGTGGGGGTCCCGGTCTATGGACTTACCAAGGGCCTGTGGCCGCATGTCCACCCATGCGAGATGATGTTGGGGAGAGCGCCGATCCGACGCGGCGATCAGATGAAGGAAGAGCCGGTCCCGGCGACGGCAGGCGACTACGTGCTGGTCATGACGGCAACGGGCACGACGGTGCAGGAGCTGCGGGACAAAGTGTACCGCCGGCTAGCCCGGATCAAGCGGCAGATGCCCTCCAGCCCCATGTACCGGACGGACATCGGCCAGCGGCTGGCTACCCAGCTCCCACGTCTCCAAGCGATGGGCTATGGCTTGGGACTCCAGTACGCGAGCCAGTCCTAGCGCCTCCAGAGAAGCTGCACCGGCTCACGCACAAAGCGCTCGACACCTACGACATGGTGCTGAGTACGCCGCTGCATCATGTGCCCGACAACGAGCGCAAGATGTTCTTTAACGGCAAGCTGCGCGCCGCCCGCGACGTGTTTTACGGCCGCATGCGGATCGACGAGCACGCGCTTAAGCGTCAGAAGCTGGATGAGATTCCGAAGCTGCTGGAGGAAATTCGTCAAGCGAAGCTTGATAATCCAGCTTTGTCAGTGCACGGTCGATCAGGTTTAAAACAAGCAGTCCAGGATCGAGGTCTCTGATAGCCTCGCAGTACCCGAGCATGAACGCTTTTCGCCCCGAGGAAGGTAGCATCTCTAGTTGTGCAGTAATGCGCTCGGGACGCAGCCTGAGAGCTTCAATGTACCCGAAAACGTAATAGGCTCGTTCCTGTTCCGTGGGGATCGTCGCTTTGCGTTGTTCTGGCGTTCTCATGTTGTGCCGCCATTGCTATTGCCGGGTGTTTCAGATTGATCACGATGCACGGGACTGCACCCGTCGAGTATGCCGTGCCGTGTCCTAGATCGCATCCAACCTCGCGCGCGATAATTTTCTGCTCCATGAGCGCGAGGCGGGTTTCGCGATAGCTGTTTGCATTCTGCACCGCCCACTTCTGGAACGCCTTGACCGGCACGTAGGCGAGACCTGTATCCAGCTCATGCCGCACCAGTAGCGAGCCGCGAGGTTCGCTCACCGGGTAGAGCGCCGATCCATTCATCATGCCGCCGCTTTTTACCACCAGCGTGTTCGCGTTCCACTCGTTGAGCATAGTCACCAGATGCTCAGCTGCGTTGGCAAGCTGTGTCGTCAGGGCAAGTTGATGCGTCTTGTCCTCCAGGCTCAGGATCGCCCAATCGATATAAGCATGCGGCGCTTGCGGGATCAGCTTCAGCTCGTGCATGATTTCACCCGCGACTGTCATCGCTGCTAGCATCCGCAGCCAGTAACGCGCCTGATGCGGCCACCGCGTGCGCTCGCCTAGCGTACGAAAGCAGGCTTTAAGCCGCTGTTTGACTTCTGCTTCCTTGCCTTTCGTGCAGTAGATATGCCTTAGCAGTGCGTCGCCGGCGGTTCCGGCGTGTTTATAGAGTTCTTCGCGCATCCGGTCGCCATCCCACAACTTCACCTCAGCTGCAAGCGTGGCGCGGAACTCCATCACGCGCCACGCTTGCGCTGTGGTGTTCGGGTCGGACTGGAGATAGTCGAACAGGGACTTGTTGGCGTTGCTGACGAACATCGTGTTCCAGTGCCCTTTAGGGCGCTTGATGTGCGTCCCCGTGGGGTCCATGCGGGTCTTGTCTTCGTTCGCGTCGAACGCCTTCACTAAGTCTCCGCTACCCTCGTCAACCGGAAGCTCGTTGAACGTGATCGTCATGCCGCCCATGACTGCCATTGCGGCGTAGCGCGAGGCGAGCGTGTCCCGCTCCATGATATCGAGCGACTTCTGGCCGTAAATTGATTGCCCCCCTGTCATGCTCGTTGTCTTCCCCTTCGCACTTTCAGGCGACCACGCGTGGAACATGCCGCCGCCTTCGGTCGAACTCATATAGATCATGAGCGGGCCAGCCGCGCATGCGAGAATTGTAAGAACATGCGTCTCCATGCCGGACTGAAAAAACATCGCGATCAATCTGGTCCATTCTTCCAGCGATGCGCCTTCCGGCGGGCGCATGGCCTTCGAACGCAGCTCGACTTCCGTACTGACCCATACGTCGCGCAAGCCGTCTTCGGTGTACAGCTTGCCGGCGTAAAGGAACCCGTCGCGTTTCAAACCAAAGCTTTCATAGAGGACTTCAACCCGCTTCTCGCGCCGGTATAGGGTGTCCTGCTGCTCCCGCATATACGCGCGAAAAAATTCGGGGTGATGCACGAGCATCCCCTTGCTCTGCATAATCTCGCGCACGTTGGAGCCAAACTGTACGACTTGGTCGATAGTCGTATCTTCCCACGTCAGCCCGCCGGGACGCAGGAACCGCACTGCTATCGTCTCCTTGCCGTCTACTTCGTTTTTCAGGATCGCGCGTAGCTCGACTTGGCCCCCGAGAAAAGGATCGCCCAGGTTTCCCGTTTTGGTCTCTGTCGTGTGAACACGGCCCGTATCGAAATCAAGACGGTATTTTCCCGTTCCTGTCAGGTCCTCGGCAGGCTGCGAAGCGCTGACGGCAGGCCGCATGCCTACCGCCAGCGCCACCGCTGCGAGCGTGTCTACTTGCTGCGTGACTTCCGAGCTGCCAGCAAGCTCTGCAAGTTGCGGCGGCGGGTCTGCCACGCGCGGGTAGCCGAGAGCGATCGGGGAGTTGATTCTGCCTTTGAAGGGGCAGGCTTGGCAGAGCGCTGCGGACCCGGCTGACGACCCTTCGAAGGTTTTGCAGAGGGTGCCTCCGCTTCCTTCCGGCCGCCGGTCCATTTTGTCGTCGGCTTCGGCAGGTCGGTACCGGGCGTCTCCTGCCGAAATGCGATGGAACCACTCTCGCCCTCTTTCACCGCAGAGCACGGCAACATGGGCGATGCCTCGCCATACCGGCTCGGGTATTCTTCCAAAGGCCCGCTGGAACCAGATAAACTGTCCACAGCGCGCTGCAATAAGCTCAATATCGGCCTCAACGTCTGAATAAACTCCTCCCGCTGCCGCTGCAGCAAGCGACTGCGGTTCCGCATGAAGTTGTACTCGTTGAGAACCTGCTGGTGCTGGTGGAGCAAGTTGTCGTATTCTTCCTGTTGGGCTTCCATCTTTTTCTTCAGTCGCATCGCATGCCTCCGATAAGCAGTTGAACTCGGCGCGGTGATAAGGCCCGCACAGTGCGCCTACGAGTGTGACGGGCTGTCCGTTCATAATCAATCCGTAGGTCGAAGCGTTACCACGCTCGCACGCCTTTCCAATTCGTTGTCCCCGGCGTTCGCAGGATAGACGCGGCGTCTGCTGTTCTGGCGGGGTCCATATGAAACCCGAGCTTGCTAGCGCGATGTTTGAGCCCCTGCGCGTATGGCAGCCACTCGTGCAGGGGCAGGGCTTCGTCGAACGGCCAGTATGCATGCAGGCCAAACCCGGAGCTGACGACTACGGGACGCGGAAGCGGCGCGGCGAGACAGAACGCGCCAAGCGCTTTGATCGCTTCACCTCGGTCTGCATAGGGTGCTGTAGGCTTGCCTTCGCGCGTGTCGATGTCTGCCCATAGCGAGCGGATGCGATGGACGTTCGTTTGCTTCCGGCCGCTCCTGCTGGTCCCTGGTTCTTTGAATGCCGCGCACGCGTGGTAGGTATCGTACCCGCTGGCGCTCCACCGTTGAAGAAAGTCAGCCTGTTCTTCGAACGAGGCGCACCAGCGGTGATACATACCGTCCGGCGTTTTGGCGATCGCGACCTTCCATCCGTCATGCGGCAGGATGTGCTGCAGGAACAACAGGGTCGCGTTTGACATGGCGTCGGACCAGCTCTTTCACGTACGTCTTGCGGTACCGCTGTGTCAGATGTGCCGGGATCGGGAACCGAGTATCGCGCGCGATAGCCGCCTCAAGCAAATCGAGAAGCCGATGTGCCTCCCGGCCCGGTGGCGTGCCAGGACTGGGCACGCGCTCGTGCACCAGCCAGCTGCGGACAGTAGTGTACGGCCGACCGAACCACAAAGCCGCATCGGCTACGGCCATATTCCCCCGTTTCATGCAGCGCACAAGCCGAGGCGTGAAACGATTGTTCTCCATTCATTTACCTCGGGTCCGTGTTGAGGTTCATCGCGAACGCGAGCGCCTCATTGAGTGCCGAAGTCATATCCTGCGGCTGGGCGAACGCCGGACTGCCGGGAGCAGGAGACGCCCGCGTCTCCTGGGGTGGGTTCAGCATTTGTTCGGGCAGCATCTGCAGGGAGGCTGGCAGGGCCGGCTGCGGGACCTGCTGGGGAGCCGCCTGAGTGGGGAGTGGCTGCCCTGGTGCAAAGACCTCCTGAGCCGCGGCCGGCGGCTGTGGGGCTGCCTGAACCGGCTGAGAGCGGGGTTTACGCCCCGAGCCCGGCCGGCGTCCGCCATGCCCCGGCGCTTCGCTGGCAGGAGCCGCGACTGCTGGCAGCGCCGGGGCCGGCATCGCCACCGGCGCTGCCAGTGCGGGGGTGCTTGCAGCCGGAAGTGCCGGTCCTGTCCAGGGCTTGTCTAGCCGGCCCACAATTTTGTCCGTGACCCCGCTGTCGATCAGGTCGTCGATCGCCGTGCCGAACGCCAAGCCCTGATCGGGCGCGGTGAGCGCCTGTCCCTGCTGGTTGACGATAAACGTCCAGCCGCCCACTTGATTAGCCTGTACGGACGAAATCCACGCCGCCGCGGCGAACGCCAGCTCGCCGTTCTTACCGTCCACGAACGTCAGCCGCGTTACAACATCGTTCAAGTCCGCCTTGCGGTCGGTTCCTGGCGTTTTCATCGCTTGCAGCTGACCGGCGTACTTAACCAGCGTCTTGAGCGTCGCGGGGGGGATTTGCAGCTGATAGACGAGCCCGGTGTCGTTCAGCACCAGGACTGCCATCTTCTTACGGTCGCTGCACGGCTTGCTGCGGTTACCGGTGACCTCGTTGATTTTGCTCCGCTCGTTGTGAACGCACTCCGCACAGGTGCGCGCCTGCTTTTCTTGTGCATCGGCCGACGGGGCCACGCCATTGTCGGAGAAGCACACGGGCGGGATGAACTCGACCGCATTCGGATCGAACGGATCATCCCCCCAGTAGACCTTCGACTTGTGCGGGTTGACATCGACGATCACCACGTCGAGGTGCAGCGTATTGACCGAATAGCGCATGCCGGCCGCATCGACGAGCGCGAAGCGGTTGCCACGGATCGAGATGTGAGGCGGCAGCAAGACGCCCAGATCGGCAGTCGCGTCCGTCGTCAGCGTCACCTGCCGGCGGCGATTGAAAACTGATACTTGTTGGTTCATGATTTCCTCACTTGCCACTCCGTGAAACGGTCGAGGGCAACACCGGGCGGCAAGTACCCGCCATGCTGATCCATGTACTCTTTGACGGCTTCTTTCGCGATGTGCGCCGTGAGAAACTGCCGTGCGTTATTGGCGAAGACAAAATCGTGGAAGGCGTCGCGATCTTCGCACGTCACGCGGGTCTGTTCAACGGGAAACGCCGTGCCCGAGTCCGTTTTCACTGCCGCCAGATTGTTCTGCTGTGCGAACAGGGCGATTCCGTTTGCCAGCGTCTTGAGCGCGTCCTGGTACGGCTTCATGCGCTCGGCATGCGCGTCGCTCTCCGCTTTCATGTAGTTGCGGATTTCTAGATACTTCGCAACCATCCCTTCAGCGTTCATTGCGCGCCCCCATAAGCATAAGCTCGATAGCCGCCTTCATGGCCCACGCGTTTTTTAGGAGCAGTTCCTCGACTTTATCGAAGGGAATTATCGGCGACTCCAAATCCATTTCTTCCAGCACTACCTCACACACGTTGAGAGGTATCCAATACCCTGCCGGCGATCGGTATCGGACAGTTTTCATCATAGCTCGCTATCCTGTATCAAGCCGAGCACGACATTCATAAGGTTGCTGTTTTCAGCCACCCGTCTGTATATCTCCCGCTCTACCCGATGCCCCACGATGTGCACCACACGCTGCGTTCTGGTTTGTCCAGGCCGGCGAATACGCCGGTTAGCCTGCAGGTACGTCTCCGTGTTGTCGATCGGCGCGTACCACACGACCGTGGGACACACGGTCAAATTTAACGAATGCGACATGGTTCGCGGATCGGCGATCAGCAGCCTCGGGTCGCGATCACGCCGGAAGCTGCTGAATATCTCCGTCCGCTCCTTGAACCCTACCGCGCCGGTTATCACGGCGTGCGTATACTCTTTCAGCGTCGTACTTAACAGACTTACTACACTGGTGAAAGGGGCGAAGAGAATCAATTTATCGTTACTCTCCTCGATTATCTCCCGCAGCACGGCGATCCGCGGGCCACAGGGGACCTTATGCGCCGCGTGCAGATCGTCATAGACGGCACCCGAGACAATCTGAAGAAATTTGATCCTCAGCGCCGCGGCGTTCACGGCGGATATGGTCGCCCCGTTTTTAGTCTGCAGCAGCAACTCGCGCTTCAGCTCCCGCAGCATGGACAGTTGCTCGGCCGTCAGTGTCGCCTCACGCGTTTGCGTGATCATGGGCGGTAGCTCAATGCATTCGTCGAGGGTCGCGCGTACCGCGGGCTGCAGCGTGTCTTTGACGAGCTGGGCCGCGCCGATGCGGGGCTTCCACACGGTGTGCGTCGGGAACTTGTCAACCGCGATCATGGTGCGCGAACGCCAGCTGGCGAACGTTTCTGGCCAGCCGGGCATCTGCAGTTTTTTCAGCCCGTGTGCGTCTTCGGGTCCGTTAGGCGTCGGGGTTCCCGTAAGGAGCCACACGTAGTCGCGTGAAGAGAGCAGAGTTCGCGCCAAGCGGCTGCGCCGCGTTGCGGCGTCCCGGTAGGCACCGGCTTCGTCGATAATAGCCAGTCGTATATCCCGTCGTTCTCGGAGGGCGGCGGCAAATCCTTCATAGACGAACCCTTTCCTAGGGTCGCGACGAACACCCACCCCGACACCATCGTGGTTGATGATGTAGAAGTCTACATTTTCGTTCAGCAGCTTCAAGCGCTTTTCGGCCGAACCGTGGAGCACTACGCAGGAGCGGCGGTTCAGGAAATTGGCGTAAATCTCCTGCTGCCACGTATCGATCAGCGAGCTGAGCGGGGCCACGATAATCGCGCGGAACCGGTCGCGAGCGCGCTGCATCATCGCGTCGGCAGCCCACAAAGCGCAAAGCGTTTTGCCAGTTCCAGGGTCCGAAAGATCGAACGCGCGAGGATGCACGGCGAGAAAATTCGCGCGCAGCTTCTGCGAAATCATCGGAGCCTTGATATGCGGACCATGCGGCCAGTCGTACTCGCGGTCGAGGATTGGCAGCACGGGGAGCCCTACTGCGCGGATCGCCTGAAACGTCTCCAGGGTCGCGGGGGCGAACACATGGTTGTCGTTGAACGTGCCAGACTGCGGCACGTACTTGAGGAACGTAGCCGGGTCTTTGACTTGGTAGACGACAACGTTGTGTTTTTCGCTATAAAACACGAATTACCTCAAATGTAAGCTCGTTTTTCTGATCCACGCTGACGATGATTGCAGTGCCTTGAGCCTTGACTACGTCGCGCAGTAACTTCCGCTGCAGCTTGGTCGGCTTTTCGCCGTAGGCTTTACACTCCAGCGCAAGAAAATCGCCCGCTACGCACGCGTAGCAGTCAACGCCCCGTTTCCCTAGCGCTCCCTGCACGGGCCAGAACTGGTAAGCGCCTCGTTCAGCGAGCCACTTTTTCAGCTTCGCTTTGACTTCGCCCTCGGGCGTTCTCATTAGACTTGCTCTGTTGCAGCAGCCCCCTTGAGATGCGCCGCATAGAACCGAAGCGCCTCTGCCGCACATTTATCCGCATCACTGAGAGGCAGCCGAGAACCGCTGACAGGATCATATCGCGGGGCTTCGAAGATCAGAGCGTATGCCAGTAAGCGCTCGATCCGGGAAAGTTCATCTGCCGTCATAGCTTGATCAGCCTATCTTCAGCAAAAGGCAAAGCGACGCCGGTTGGCAGCTCCACCCACCATTTATCGAGTTCGGTGTCGTATCGATCGATGACGCCTTGCATGGCCAGCGTTTTGCGTAACGCATCAACGTAGGTCACTTGGACCTTATCGCCCTTCTCCAAGCGCATCATGCGCTATCGTTCCCACCAGGGAAAACGGTGATGTTGGGCTTGGTTGGAACTGTGTTTGTAGCTAGTATGAGAAAAATACTGTCCTTTGGTATAACAGCGTTTTCGGCGACAATGTACCCCTCCATTTTCAAAACAGACACCAACCCGGCGAGCACAACGCCAGGCGGGAGAATTACATCGACCCAAGTCTCGCCGACAGGTTTGAGAAGAATTCGGACGTTCATAGGTCTCCCCGCTCTTTGCTGATTTCGTGCAGCATGCCATCGACGTTGAACTTCAACGCGCAGAGCTCCTCTTCCAAATCCGGGTAACGATCAGCGCCGCGATGAATGATCCACACCTCAAGAAAGTGCCGCCAAGCCGACTTGAGATACTGCTCATAAGGTATTCCCTTTTGCCAGTTGTCCGAGTCGCGCATCGTGCCGTCAGCCTGCTTTCTGTGCCGCTGCATGTATTGACAGAAGACTTTTACGACACGAGGCGACATGAACCCCTCGGGATCGATCTTGCTGGCGTCGTCATCCCGCGTTGCTCCGGTTTCGAACTCGCGCATCGTTAGTCCTTTCGTTCGACTAGACAGATAGTGTCGTTGTGCGCCCCACCATGCCGCATCGAACCTCACTTCTGCCCTCGATTATACTCGCAGTCTTTCACGTCGCACCAGCCGCAAAGCGGGTTCGGCCGCTTAGGCCAGTCGCCCCGGCTCTCGATCTCGTTAAGCTGACGCCGCACGCTGCGCGCCGTGCGCTCCGTGTCGCTAAGATCGTGCGTCTCTCCCAGCCGGCCGTCCTTGAGCCACACGTAGTTACCGTTGATAATCTCAAGACCGGGGTAGTATTTCTGCAGCACCCACGCCTGCAGCTCCAGCTCGAACGGGTCTTCGCGCACCTTGCCCGTTTTCCAATCGAAGATTTGCGCTTGATGCGTGCCGCGCGCCGTTACCGTGATGTCAAGACGGGTGTAGATGAACGCATCATGATGCCAGCTCGCTTTGAAAGGACGTTCTTCAGCGTCGAGTGTCAGCACGCGTTCTGCGCAGACTTCCACAAGTCCCGGCAGCCGGCAGCCAGCAATCTTGGATGCGATCGGCTCGTACTGCGCGAACCGGTCTGTCAGCGCTTTGCCCTGCGCAATGCGGTCTTCGAGCGCCTTGTGGGCGTCGATCCCATACTGCTGCGCTTCGGTCTTCTCCCCGCGTGGCAAGTCTTTCACGACGTATCGGCGATACGCCTTGTAAGGGCAGTTCGCTTCGTCGTTCAAAAAACTATAGCTGACAGGGAAACCGAGAGGCATTTAGTCTTCCCCAGCATCTGCGGCGGGCTTAGCCCTAACTGCCGCAAGCGCAATACCGCGCATCTGCTCAAACCCCCGCTCGTATGCCGAACGGGTCCCACTATCGGATAGCGCTGGGTCATGGTGCGGGCGAGCGCGAGTGATCGTGTCGATCGCGTACCTTTGAGCATCCATCACGCTAAAGCTCTCACCACGGCCTGGAAGATGTAGTCCTTAGCCTTTTGTTCTGCCGGAAGCTGGTCGTAAGGCATGAAACAAGGATGCTCTTTCTTCGCTGAGTCCTTGATCGGTCCATAGACCCACCCATCCGCTTCCTTCTCGATGAGCCAAGAATTATGGCTATCAGAGGGTTTTGCATCTGGCTGCGACAGGGTGAACTCGACGCCCGCGATGGCGCTCTGACGCTGCCACTCTGGCGCGTCCTCCCACACTGGCTGCGAAGTGTCGCCCAGTGATAGGCAGTAGGCTCGATTGACTTCGTGGCAGACACGCGCGATTTCTTCGACTGATCTCACTTCTTTGTTTCCTTCAAACGCCCTATATGCCCTTCAGACCCCAGCGGAATATCCGGAGCCCATGCTGGAGGCTGGCGCATCAACTCCTGCAGCCAGCGGAACACGTCGTCAGCTATATCACGTTTAACCACTAGCACAAGATCGTCATGGCGCATTAACGCGATCTTGAGCCCCTGCGCAATAATATTACCCATCTTCTCGCCGATATAGACCCGCGCCAGGGCCTGGATGCAGTTTTCCACGATTTTGGCCCCGTAAAGCTTCGACCAGCCCGTGCGCCGCTTCACTACCCACCCATCGATCTCGCCATCCCAGCGCAGCGTGTCGTAAATCAGCGGGCAGCCGTTCGGCAGCCAGATACACCCCTCGCCGATCACCATCGGACCCCAGCGCAGCTTGCGCCCCGCCGCGAGACATTTCAAGATGAAGCCCGCCTGTTCCCAGTAGTCCACGACCATGGGGTGCGTCTCGCGGTAGGCGTCGCGAGCTTGCATGCCTTGCGCCCAATCAAGCTTGATTCCCGCTCTGGTCCGCAGCGTCCGCCTGATCTTGTCCCCTCCTGAGCCGTAGCCTGCCTGAAGTTCGAGTACCTTGCCAACCTGCCGTTCGGTCGGGTGATCAATTTTGTTGACCTCGTAACCGTAAAATGCGGAGGCGACGTGCGAGTACGGGTCCTCCCCCTTGCGAAACCGCTCGATCACGTCTGTCTGTCCCGCCTCATAGTTTAGCAGCCTAGCCTCGATTTGTGAGGCGTCGATTACGATCACCACCTCGTCGTCTGCCGCCGCCTCGACGCACGCCGCGATTTCGGGAGTGAAGTTTTGCGGGTTGATTTTGTCGCCCCCCGACCAGCGCGTAGTTGCAGCACCGGCGTAGTGCAGATAGAGACAGAGCGGTCCGCGCGCAGCCATGTCGATCAGTCGGCGCGTCCGCGTTTCTTTGATCGATGACTGCACCGCGAGCCTTGCTTCCGCGAGCGCGACAATCTCTTCGTCGCCGCTCTGTAGCAATTCTTCCATGAATGGATCAGTCGCAGCGAACGCGTAAATATCTCCGTTCTTACCGCTTTTGATCTGCGGCTCAATCTCTAGCTCCCGTAGCCTCGCGGCGAACGCCTCGGGCGAGCGCAGCTCTTTCGGATCTTCCGCGCCCACAGCACGCAGCAGCCCGGCCTTGCGGGCTTTCTCTGCCGCCTCGACTACCTCCAGATCACCTGGAGAAGCCCGCAGGACGGGTTCGGTGAACATGCGGATCGTGCAGTCTATCAGAGAGTACTCAGAGCGGGGGAAATAGGGGGCAAGATGGTCCTTGAAGATGTCCATCGTCAACTCGACGTCGTGGCAAGCCCCCGCGGCCACCTGATCGCGCACAGCGGACGGCAGCTCATGCCAGTGCCGCCCGTCGAACGCCTCATAGGGGACCGTCTTGGCGTCCAGGCCGAAATGTGCGGCAAGCGCATCAAGCCCAACCCGCAGATGATTGCCTAGCAGCAGACGGGCCATCGGCAGTGTATCAAGCCACAGCTTGGGCTTGATCCCGTAATGATGCGCGAGGATCAGACCGTCGAAGTGCGCGTGATGGCACAGAAGCGTGATCTGGCCCCAGGGAAACGCGGCAAACAAGCCGGGCAGCGCGGGACCTGGGTACCAGACCGGCCGAGAGCCGATCCACTGTGGAGCGTAGATAGCCGCGCCGTGCGCCTCGAACCGTGGATCGCGAACATAGCTTTCCGTCGTCATCTTACGGAGAGTGTAGCCGCCCTTCGTGTCGTAGAACGTCTCGAAATCAAGACACACGAACATTCTTATGCCGCCGTGATCGCTGTACGCGCCTCTTCCCAAGTAGTGAAAAATTCGACTTCGGGCAGACAGTGAAAAACATTTTCGCGATGGCCCACTATGACGACGCGCTTGCCGAGCGCGAGCGCGATGCCGTGCTCAACGTGCCGCCCCCCGCGTGAATTGGAGCTACGGGGCGGCTCCGTGAAGGAAACAACGCAATCCGCCTCTAGAATATCCTCGTAATCTTCACGAGCGAACCGGACCGACTGCACGTCGCGGGACACCAAGCCAGCGTCGTCAATCTGGTGCCCGCCATTGATCCATCGCGACGTGACCATGTGGCCGGCTGCTTCCAGCTGCGTGCGATAATCCTGTAATTCGCGGAAGCGGGAGTATCGGGAAGCGAGATATATCCGCATTTTTTCAGGTCCTCCTTATCAATGAGCACTGTAAACAACATGCGAAACCCTTGGGTCCCAGCACGCGCGGCAAGAGCCGCAGCGGTGGCCCTGTTGCGGAGCTGGACAGTGGTATGCCCCGCTCGGAAGCTTGGCGAACGATAGCTCGTCGCCCACGGACGATGTCCACGGCCACGACCGCGGAACATGCTCGCCCATGTTGACGCTTGATACGCGGATCAGCAGGTTATCGGGAACCGCATGCGCCTTAGCGTAGTACTGCACCATGCCCAACTCTTGCGTCGGCAACCAGTACTTGATGCGTGGCGTTGCCCGTGCAACAGCGCACAGCTGGCCCAAGTGTTCGGCCGACTGCAAATCCCCACTGTCGTGCCAGCGGTGAAAGCCTGTCTCGTTCCAACGCCAGCGAGTAACGCCCCTCTTGCCCAAGGGAACCTTGACCAACGGTTCCGCATGATAGCGTTGCAGAAGAAATATTATCGCATCTACCCAGCGCGGATGCGCCAGCGCCTCCAAGCGGCGCTGTTGCGCGACCTTGACGTTGCGTACTTTGTACTGACCTCCGAAGGCATAGCACGAATAGCACACCGTTCCGGGGATCATCGCCAATCTTGCGCCGGTTCTTTGTGGTAGGGCCTACTCAGCCGCGCTATCCGCGTCAGTTTGACATTCTTGTAATTTGGCTTTTTCCGCGGCGGCAGCTCATGCCACCACGGACGCGGATCGGCGAACAGCACGTCAAAGTACTCTTGACTGTTCACATCGATCAGGTCGTCGATCGCCGTGCCGAACGCATGCCGGCTGCTCCACTCGTGCGTAAGCATTGTCTCAGTCATGACGCGGCTCCCTAGAATTTTACCTCAACGTCACGGTCGCGGTATGTACGGCCCGGACCGGTCTCGCAGTAATCGATAGCACGCCAATAATCGGCAACCGTGCCGATGCACCACAGCGCGCGGACGCGCCGGCCCCACGTCGCCAGCCACGCGCGGCTCTCCGTCCAAGTGATGTAGATTTCCGCAACAGGTTTCATGATGATGCCCTCTCTAGTCCGGCAAGATCGCCGCTCATGCCGTGCGCCTCCACTGCACGGCATGGACTGCGATCAGCCCCACAGCATGCGCACGGCAAGCAAGAGGCCAGGCGCGCACACGAGAATAAGAGCAACCGCCCACGCAAAGGCGATCGTCAGAACAATGATCGCATCGCGCATTACACGGGCTCCATCTCACAATCGACCGCAGCGTGCCCATAGTCGAACACGTCCCATAGCCAAAATAGGACGCGCTCAGTGTCCCATTGCGGGAAACACGCCTCGATAGCCTCCATGTCGCTCTCGAACGAGAGCGCGTCAACGCCTTGCACGAACACGCTCTTGTGCTCCACGCGATTGATCAGGACGTAAACGAACCCGTTGCCCCAGCTCTCAAGATCGAACCGGCCGTGACGCGTGCGGGTCATGACTTCACCCCGTGTATCAGAAGCTCCTCCGCTCCATAAACCGCGGGCTCGCCGCAGGTTTCGCACTCGTATCCGCCCGCCTCAGCGCCGCATGCGGTGCAGAAGCCAGGGTTATCAAGCGAACGACGGGAGCGGAGAACAGCCGCAGTGACCCGCTTCATGGTGACCGACTTGTGCATGGTGGTTAGTCCTCCTCGCTGTTCGGCGAGATCGACTATCACAGTCTTATAAGTATGTCAAGTGTGTCAATCGGTGAGGCGCGGTTCGTGCGTGTGTAGTCCCGCCGTTTTTATGTTCCACTCATGGATAGTGGTGCCGCTCGGCGTTTTTTTCAAGCTCTTTATAGAGACGGTCGAATTCGGCCTGCTGCTCGGCGGTCGCGGGCGTGTGCAGCTGGTGGAAGACGTTCCAAAAGTTCACGGGCCATCCGCCCGACGACTTATCTTCGTCGTAAATGAGATAGAGGTGCTTAGCGAGCGAGCCGCGAGAAGCGTCGATTTTGCAGAGCGGCGTTTCCGCAGGAGAAGGCGGGCACCACTCCGCAGGCCAGCGGGAGAGCGACCTAGCGGGACGGTCAACCCCAAGCTTGAGCCCCGAACCCCGGCTTACCACACAGCGCAAGATATCGGGGTTCGAGTGCCGCCCCCCTCCTATCCACCCAATAGTGCCGTCAAGCGCAGCCAGCCACTCTTGCCAGGATATCTCGGAGAGCTCGGGCAAGTCGAGAAACACACGCTCTCCCGCTGGACCGCGCGAGGGCAGCTGATAAGGCGCGCGTGACCCCTTGTGCGTCTCACGATGATACCCGCTGCACGCAAGATCGAGACAACGCTTGTAGCGCAGCCACTTCAAAGCCGGAAGCGTGACGGACGTCCCAGGCCGGCAGCTATCCCGAAACTTGCGGAACGTGGCTTCTGACGTTCGCATGCCCTCGCTCGCGCCCCGCGTCGCATCCCGCAGGGAATGACGCTGCATGCGCTCCACAACTTGAAGCCAGGACATAACCGCGAGCATCTGACGAAATTGACAGCGGGCTTGAAAAAGCAGGGTCTCGTTCTCGTTGAGAGTTAAATCAAGAGGTTGGTTTCTAAGCCGGGACGCCTCACGCATACGCTGCATTCGCGCAGCCTTAGCCACTTCATCCTGCCCGGTTTCATGAAGCTCAGCTTCATACGCTTGCATGGCGTCTAGAATAGCACGGTCCATCGCGTCGTTTTTCATGTTGCCTCCGATCACGTTCTCACATATGCGCTCACACATACGCTAACAGCTAAACCGACATATACACTAACGGTTATACCGTGGGGCGGTTCCCGTAAGTGCGAAAATAAATGTGAGCCTAGATGTGAGCTCGGATGTCGACCGTAATGTGAGCTTAAATGTGAGAAGGGCCTTATAAAAGCGGACAAACTCAATGGTGACGCGGAAAAGTAAATTAAGTGCGGCGCGCTTTTCTTGCAGCGGTTGCAAAGTTGATTGCAGACCTATTCTAGGGGCTTGTCGAGAGAGTTGATTTAACTGAAAAACGAGTGCAGTGCACACTTACACGAAAACTTGAATTAAAATGTTGTTATATATATATTATTTTCTAGAATAGTAATATATATATCACAGTGTTGCTGGTTTTCTGCCACAGGGGTGGGGTCCAAAATAATACGCCTTAGGGCGCTGTGGACTATTTTTGACTTTCACTTTTTTCAAGTTTTCGCCCTTGCTAAAACAGTCCACAACCCCTTAGGCCGTGTTTTTCTGCGGAGGTATCGCGTGTCAAGTTTGACACACCCTTCATTATCAAACACTTAAATCAAAGCTCTCGACAATGCTAGGACATTAATCCGCATCAGATACTAGAACATTCCACGTGTACAACCTGCCGCTTGATTGTTTGTTCACGTTTTGTTAAAGACGAACGCCGCGCACGCTTGAATTCCAAACTCAGGTATTTGGGGGTCCCGGACGGGTGTGAGTAATTTTAATCATATAATCTCGAAAACGGCGCACAAAAATTTCAACCTTGAAAAAATCACCCCCATCCCAAAACCAATACCTATTTACCTCCAAAAAACATATAGTGATTACAAGAGCTTAAGCCCAAACTTTCGACAAACCCCCCTCCGAACTCAGGACAGAGCTCTGTAGACTGAGGCACTTAGGTCGAATCTTATGACAACCCCCTGAAACTGGGTGCTTTCGGGGGTAGTTATTACCCATTGACAGTATTGGTAGGAACCGGGCGAGGGGGCCGACGCCCCTGCGGACCTCGCCAAGCTATTGTTAATATACAAACATTGGTACACAAACAGTCTACTTTACCGCGACGCGAAGGGGTTTGATGGATGTACGACGGCTCCATTTTCCTTTGGGGAAGTGGAGGGTTGCGACGGCTTCACGGTTTCGGCCGGTGATCTGCAGGATTGGCGTGTCGCTCTCGTGGCCGAATGCGAGGGTGAGGCCGGTCACGTTATCGTGGACTTGCTGACGGGTGATCTTCCAGTGTATTCTTCTGCTCATGGCGAGATTCTCCGAGCGGCTTGCGTCGGCGACCATACCGTATGCTGAGTGGGAAGGCCCTGACGAAGGCGGGGCTGGCGAGTTGCGTGTTACGTTTTCCGACGGGCGCTCGTATGTTCACGGCGGTGTGACGTGGGGGGAGTTTGCGGCGTTTGTTGCCAGTAGCAGTCCGGGGCGGTTCTGGCATGCGGTCTTCAAGGGGCGGTGACATGCCTGAGCTCGGCGCAATTTTTCTGGCGGTCTACTTCGGCACCTGTGCATGGCTGCTGATCCGGGTGATTCGGGAGGCTGAGAGGCCGGACTGGTGGTAGTGTGGATGAGGATGGCAGGCTGAAGGCGATAGCCGAGCTGGCGATGAACCGCCGGCTTGCGCATGCGGTGCTGTTCAAGCATCGGCACCCCAGCAGGACGCCGGACTTTCACTGGGAGATGATCGACCTGATCCATTCGGACGCGCCGAACGTGTTGTTTCTCGCGTTCCGGGGGAGCGGGAAGTCAACGATGCAGGAAGAGGCGACGGTTATTCAGGCGTGCTTGGGGGAGTTCCGCAACAAGGTGATACTGGGGTCTACGCGGCCGCGTGCCATCGACCGTCTTACCGCCATCAAGTATGAGCTGGAGTACAACGAAGCGATCAGGCAGTTGTTCGGCGATATGGTTGGTCCGGTGTGGAACGAGGACAAGGTCGTGCTGCCGAACAACGTATGCATTCAGGCGTTCGGGCCTGGGCAGTCGTTCCGCGGCGTGAAGCATCTGGAGTGGAGGCCCGACCGTCTTGACATCGACGACCTCGAAGACGAAGAGAACATTCGTGATATTAACAGCCGTGCGGCGCTGCGGTCATGGCTCAGACGGGTCGTATTTCCGGCCTGTGCGCCGGTATCGTTCAAGCGCGTGTATGCGACGCCTCTCGACCCTGATGCTCTGCCTCTGCATCTTCAGCGATCGTCATCGTGGGTGCATCGTACCTATCCCATTTACACGATCGATGAGAACGGTAGCAGGCAGGCGGCGTGGCCGGACCTTTATCCGCTTGCGTGGGTTGACGAGAAAGAGCGGGAGTATAGGGAGGATGGTGCCATGCAGGAGTTTAGCCAGGAGTATATGTGCGTTCCCGAGGACCCGGCAACTAAGGTGTTTACGGACGCTATGCTGAAGGTCGAGCCGCGCGTGCGGACGTGGCACGCGTGCTATGCGACGCTCGATCCGGCGCGTTCTGTGGGGACGCGCTCGGCGACCACGGGGTACGCGGTGTTTTCGTGGATAGGCAGCCGGCTGGTGGTATGGGAGAGCGGCGGTGCGATATGGTTGCCGGACCAGATCATTGACAAGGTTGTGCAGATCAACGAGACCTACGGCCCTGTGAGCATCGGGGTCGAGTTCACGGGGCTTGTCGAGTTCATTGAGCAGCCGTTGCGCCACAAGGCGTTGCAGCTGGGGGTGTATCTTCCGATCGTGCCGCTGAAGCCGCCCAGGGGCAAGGACCAGTTCATCCGGTCGCTGCAGCCTTATTTCCGGGCGGGCGAGGTGGAGTTCGCGACGGCGATAGATGCGGAGACCCGTGCGCAGTTTCTGGCGTTTCCTACCGGCAGGAAGGACGTTCCCAACGCGCTCGCGTATGCGCTCATGCTGCGGGCGGGGCTGCCCGTGTATGACGGCTTTTCTTCTGAGAATGTTGTCGAGGACATGCCGGTGATCTCGGGTGATCCGCTGTATCTTGCGGTCAACGCGACGTCGCAGTTTACCACGGCCGCGCTCGTGCAGGTGGTCGGCGGCGGGGTGCGCGTGATCCGAGACTGGGTGCGCGAGGGGCCTCCGGGCGATAGTCTTTCCGATTTGGTGAGCGCGGCGTCGATAGAGACGGGCCGGGCGGTGCGATTGCGGTGCCCTCCGCAGCACTTCTCCGAGTACGACACGCTCGGCCTGCGCGCCGTTGCGGGTAGGATCCCGGTGGACATCGTAGCGGCCGGCTCGTCCGTGGAGGGCCGGGAGGTCTTGCGGGGGCTCATGTCCCGGCAGAGACAGGGGCGGTCACTGCTGCTGGTCTCCACGGCCGCCCGCTGGACGCTGAGAGGTCTGTCGGGGGGGCTGGCTCAGCCCTACTCCAAGGTGGGCGAGCTCGCCGCCGAGCCTCGGGAGGGCGTTTACAAGGCGCTTATGGAGGGGCTAGAGTCGTTTGCTGCGCTTGCTGCGGTGTCCGGCCGCGGTGACGAGGATATTCACTACGCCGTTTCTCCCAAGGGACGGCGGTACATCACATCGGCAGCCGATGCGGGACCTCCGAGCCGGCCGCAGAAGGACCAATGGCACCATGACGACGGTGGATCGCAGAGGAGGTCTCTCGCCCGCGGTTAAAGTAATTGCGATCAGCATGGCGCGCCGGGAGGCTCTTTTCGACAATGGCATAGTCATGCCCTTCACCGTCATGTACGATGCTGACGGCGACGAGACCGACTGCGCGGATGACGCGAGGGTCGCGCTTGCGCGTACGCCCGGCGGCGGATGTGTTGCGATCGTCTTGCATATGTTCACGATGGCGACTGTTCATTAGCAGGGACTACCGATGCCCAGGAAGCGCGATCCGCGGACCGATGTTCCCGACGACGAGCAGCGCGAGGCGGACGATGAGTTCGAAGAGGTTAGCCGCAACGAGCAGCTTGCCGAGCGCGCTGATCTGCAGGATGCGCTGACTGATCTTTACAGGGACGTTGAGCTAGGCTGGGGGGATCAGAACAGTCGTGCGGACGAGCAGCTGAGTTTCTGGGACCTCTTCAATTGCAAGCTGGGTGAGTATCAGTACTACAGCGGCAACTCGCAGATTTTCCTTCCGATCGTACACAACGCCGTCAACGCGCGGGTGACGCGGTTCGTCAATCAGGTTTTTCCGCAGTCCGGCCGGTTCGTCGAGGTGACGGCTTCGGATGGTACGATTCCCCATGCCGAGATGGCTCTTGCGGAGCACTACGTTCGCAAGGCGAAGTTGCGCACGAAGGTGATGCCCGCGCTGTTGCGCAACGGGGACATTGAGGGGCAGTACAATGTTTATGTCTCGTGGCAGAAACGAAAGCGCTACGTGACGTATCGCACGCCCGACTCGGTAGGGCTTGCGGAAGAGGTTGCCAACACGATGGCCGAGGTTGCGCCGATCGAGCATGAGGAGATTGAGAACGAGGGGCCGCATGTCGAGGTTCTCGCTGATGCGGATGTTTTGATCCTGCCGCAGACGGCGGACAGTGTTGACGATGCTTTGGACATGGGAGGGTCCGTCACGGTTCTGCGGCGCTGGTCGAAGGCGCGGATCAAGCAGGAGATCGCGGAGGGCAGCATCATCAAAGACCGCGGCGAAGCGCTGCTTAAAGCGATGAGCGAGAAAAAGGAAGGGATGATTGACAAGGCAAAGGAAATGGCGAGCGCGGCGGGGATCAAGAATCCGCGTAAAACGGGCCCGAAGTTCGCGTTGATCTATGAAACCTGGACGGTTCTAACGATCGGCGATGAGCGCCGGCTGTGCGTGGTTCTCTATGGGAACAGCAACGCGGATGGTGTTCTATCCTGCAAACGCAATCCTAATTGGTCCGACAAGTGCTCCGTGCTGAGTGTGCCTGTTGAGAAGGTGCAGGGGTCCGCCAAGGGCAGGAGCAAAGTCGAGCCGTGCGCGCAGGTGCAGTACTACGCTAATGACGTGATCAACGAGGCTGCGGACAGCAGTATGTTCGCGCTGATGCCTATCGTGATGACCGACCCCAATCGTAACCCGCGCGTGGGGTCGATGGTACTTTCACTGGCGGCAGTGTGGGAAGTGGACCCGAACACGACCAAGTTCGCCGAGATGCCCAAGCTGTGGCAGCAGGGGTTCGAGATTGTGTCTGCCTGCAAAGCGGAGATTGCGCAAACACTGTCCGTATCTCCCGCGGCCATCACGCAGTCCGGGCAGACCAAAGTCAAGCAGAGCCAAGCGGACATCGCGCGCGAGCAGCAGGTCGATATTCTGACGACGGCCGACGCCGTGACGGTGCTGGAGGAAGGTATCCTCACGCCGTTGGTGACGCGGTTTATCGAGCTGGACCACCAGTACCGGGAGAACCCCACTCTGGTGCGCATGTTCGGGGAGATGGGCAAGCGCGCGACGATCGAGGAAGTTCCCCCTATCCAGATTGGGGCGAAGTACGCGTTCCGCTGGTTCGGGGTCGAGGCGGCGCGGAACGCTCAGCAGGTGCAGCAGCAGATCGCCATGATGAACGTGTTGCGCGGGATACCGCCGCAGCAGTATCCTGGCCGCCGGCTGAATTTGGTCCCGCTGATTTCTCAGCTGGTCGAGAACGCGTTCGGCCCACGGCTGGCCCCGCTGGTGTTCGAGGACCTCGCGGCTCAGATGCCGGTGCCGATCGACCAAGAGAACACGCTGCTTGCGAACGGGTTCGCCGTTCCCGTGCACGAGTTGGACGATGACCAGCAGCATCTGCAGATGCACATGCCGCTCTTGCAGCAGCCGGGGATGGGGAACGCCAGCAAGATCAGGACGCATATTTTCGAGCACGTGCAGGCCAGGCAGCGTAAGCAGATCGCGCAGCAGCAGGCGATGATGGCGGCCATGAGCCCGCCCGGTCTTCCTGGTGCGCCCGGCGGCGCCGGTCCTGGGATGGCCGGAACGCCCCGACCAGGGGCGATGCCGGGGCAGCCTCGTATGCAAGGGCCGGCCGGCATGATCCCGCAGGATCAAGTAGGGCCGCAGTCTGGTAGCATGCCGCGGTTGCGCGGAAATGGAGGAATGTGATGGCGTCGCTCTACATCGCCGAGTTTTCTTATCAAGGTTCGATCGAGGGCCAAGCGCTGGGAGCAGTGGTCAAGGGGCCTCCCGCGGCCGAGCAGAAACTGACGATCGGTACTTCGGTTTCGTCGGCGGCGTTTCACGCGGGATGCTCCGTCATTCGGCTCAACGCCGAGGCTGCATGCTCGGTTGCTTTTGCGGCGGCACTGGTGGGTCCTAACGGCGCATCGCCTCCTGCTGATCCCGTGGCTACTACGGCCAACATGCGTTTTGCTGCGAACCAGACGGAATACTTCGAAATGAAGGGTCCCGGTAAGGTCGCCGTCATTACCAACACGTGAGGTTCCTCATGCCCGGATTGTCGAGCCAACTAGCCGCGACTGTAGACACGCTTGAGGAGCTCCTACGGCTTCTATCCGATCCCGCGCGCTGTGCGCAGATGTTGGACGATCTGCAACAGAATTCAGACGAAGCGCGACGGGAAACGGAAAAGCTGGCGGCAGAGCGCGCGAAGGCAACCGAGATCAAGCAGCAAGCCGAAGCGGCCAGCTTGGTGGCAGAAGTGGCGCAAGCTGCTATGCAAAAGCGAGCTGACGAGTTGGCGGCAATGGAGAATCGGCTTACGGGATGGGATCATGCGCTTCGGATTTGGGAGACGGAGCTGAACGAGCTGAAAGATATTTTGGGCGCGCGCGTGGCTGAGTTCGAAAGCCAGAAAGTTCGTGATACCGACGCGAAGGTGGAACGCGAAGCGGCGTTGACGGAACGAGAGAACAATCTTGTGGAGCGGGAGCAACGGATCGAGAGCGACCGTGAAGCTATGAAGGCAGTCTTGCGGGCCATAGGGAGCTAGGCAGAAATGAGTGTCGTCTACACTGCGGCGCTGAAAACTACCCGCATGGCTGCGGTCATTGCCGCGATCGACGCGAACGCGTCGCCGGCATACATGGAGATCGGCACGACCGGCATGGCGTCTATCCTGGCGACAATTCCGCTTAGCGATCCATCTTTCACGGAATCCGGTGGTGTGATCACGATGGCCGGCGCGCCGAAGTCCGATACAGCGGCGGACAATACCGGGACGGCTGCGGAAGCGCGGATCAAGGATGGCGGTGGCAACGTTATCGTGAGCGGCCTCACGGTCGGCACGAGCGGGGCGAATATCAATCTTAATTCGGTCGCCATTCAAGCTGGGCAGACGGTGACGATTACTTCCGGCACGATCACGCACGGCTAAACTACGATGGCGTTCGGCGCTTCCCGTGGCACGCTTACGGCGAACGGGGCCTCGCAGGTCGATCCGTCGCCGATCAACGGGAACGTCGCCAACGTCGCGGTCGGCGACCTCGTTTACGCCGTCTGGGGTCAACAGACAGGCTTGACGGTTGGTGTCGGCCCTGCGAACCCGACCGACAACCTCGGCAATACCTATGCGTGGTGCAACGCCGGTAACGATCCCGGCACGCCGACGGCTCGGGCTGCGTGGTCGATCGTCACGACTGGCGGCACTCTCACGCAGGTTCGCGCTGCGGCAACGGCCAGCTCGAACAATTATGCCAACTTTGCACAGGTCATAGAGGGGCCGTTCCGGCCCAACGCTAATCAGCCTGCGGCCAACCCTGCGAACACGACGAACGACATCACGTCGCCGTTTACGTGCCCTGCGACCGGGACCTTGCCGCAGGCTAGCTGCAAGGTCATGGCGTTTTACGTCTGCGCATCCAGCGCGACCTTTGCCGCGACCAGCCCCAACCTACTGGCCGGACAAGCTACCAGCTCGACGCTGGTTGCGACCGTCATTGGTCATCAAACAGTAAGCAGTACAAGTTCAGTATCACCGGAATTCACAGGGACCAATCCGGCCGGGCAAAGCATTCTCGGCACCACGGCGTTTGCTGCGGATACGTCGATAACAGGCACCCTCGCGGCGACAGAAGCGCAGGACACCGCTTCGTTCGCTGGCTCTCTGATCGCGAGCGGTTCGCTGGCGGCGACGGAAGCGGCGGACGTAGCCGCTTTCGCCGGTTCGCTGATCGCTAGTGGCACGTTGTCTGCGACTGAAACGCAGGATACTGCCTTGTTCGCCGGCCAACTTGTTGCTGGCGGGACACTTGAGGCGACCGAGCCTCAGGATACGGCGGCGTTTGCTGGTGAGGTGACGGAAGGCAGCGGTATTTCCGGCACGCTCGCCGTGACCGAGGAACAGGACGTGGCTGCGTTCGCCGGGGCGCTGTCGTTTACCGGCACGCTTGCCGCGACCGAGGCACAGGATGCGGCTACGTTCGCTGGGGCGCTGGCGTTTACCGGTGTATTGGCTGCGATTGAGGATCAGGATACGGCTTCGTTCGCTGGTCAACTGATCGTTACCGGCACATTGGCCGCGACTGAGGAACAGGATGTGGCTCTTTTCTCCGAACAGCTTCCATCCGGCGATGCGTATTGCGCGTGCGTTTCAAGTGTGGGAATGTTGAAATACAATGCGATCCCTAGCTGAAGGTGTTCAGGGGATGAACCGAGCAATCGCCTTTGTACTTACGATGCTCTTGTTCGCGGGGGCTAGTTTATCATTCTCGGCCGCGCAAACAGTTCAGACGCGCGCGCAGCTGACGACAACCGTCAACGCTAATTTCGCGGATAACGTCGTTGGGGCCATCACGCCGGCTCTGGCTAGAGCTACGTACCTCAACATGGTGGCGTCATCGCAACTGATCAATGCGACGGGCGTGGGCGACGCGGCCTACCCGATGGTTGCCGGCGATCGGTACGTCTATACGACGGCCGCGTTCTCGGCGGCGCGCATATGGACGCTTCCCGCGGCGAGCGCGCTTAACAAGGGTGAGACGATCCACGTGGCCGACGCTGCGGGAGGTGTGACGAGCGTCAACACGCTATCGATCGCTCGCAATGGGACGGACACGATCAACGGCGGAACGGCCTCTCTGGTTCTCAACACGGCGAAAGGCGGCGCGCTGTTCGTCACGGATGGGGTATCGAATTGGGGGGCGTGGTCGCCTTTTGCTTCGAACGCGCTCGCGTTCGCCAACATTGCGCAGATCGGGGCGAACACGGTTCTTTCGAACTGGACGAGCGGCACGGCCAATATCGCAGCCAATTCATGGCCTTCCTGTTCGACGGGTAACAGCGCGCTTCAGTACACGACGAACACCGGGCTTAGCTGCTATACCAGCATGGCTAGTCTCGCTGTCGCTGATCAGACGCTGGCGGGTGGGGCGAACGTCACATCGCTTACGCAATCGACCGGCAGCCTTACGATCGACTGCGGCTTGCGTCCTTTACAGTACATTACGAACGGCGGTGCATGGACGCTGACGGCTCCAGCGAATGACGGTTCGTGCATCCTGTTGGTGACGAACAACGCGAGCGCTGGCACCATTACATTCTCGGGGTTCTCAGTTGGGGCCAACACTGGCGACGCGCTGACAACGACGAACACCCATAAATTTTCGCTTCACATTTGGCGTGTCAACGGAATATCCGGGTACAGGGTAGCGGCGCATCAATGAAACGATATCTTGCTCTGTTGCTGGTCTTTGCGAGCGCTCTTGTTGGAGCGGCGTTCATTTACGTCCCACCTATTAACCTTGGCGGGGCGATTCATTGCGCTGCGACTGGAGGTTCCACTTCAACGAGTGGCCTATTTACGATCCACACATTTACAAGCAGCGGGACTTTTCAAATCACCAGCGTTACTGGGGCTGTTAACTGTCCTTTGGAATACCTTGTCGTCGCGGGAGGCGGGGGTGGCGGGTCCGGAGATGGAGGCGGGGGCGGCGCTGGCTGCGTTACAGATGGTTCGTTTAGCCGAGCTGTAGGATCGTACACGGTGACCGTTGGGGGTGGAGGAGCAGGAGGGGCGGCGGGAGCTGCCAACGTTGGTGCGTCGGGGTCGAACAGTGTTTTCGATACGGTTACGGCTGGGGGTGGGGGTGGGGGTGGAGCGGCTGTAAATAACGGCCTGAATGGGGGTTCTGGCGGTGGCGGCGGTTTCAGCAGTTCTGGTGGGTCGTCTACATGCACGCGCGGTAGTGCGGGCGGCAACGGCAACGGCGCGGGAAACGGCGGAGGGGGTGGCGGCGCATCTGCGGTGGGTGCTGCTGCAACGGGCACTGTTGCCGGCGCGGGTGGAAACGGCTTTGCATCGTCTATTACCGGGTCTTCCGTGACGCGTGGTGGGGGAGGCGGGGGCGGCTCGCAGGGTTTTACGGCGGGCACAGGAGGGAGTGGAGGCGGCGCGGCGGGTACGAATAACTCGACAACGCCTGCAGCGGCGACGGCGAACACTGGAGGCGGCGGGGGCGGTTCGGGTTTCAGTGGAACGTTCGTAGTTGGAGGGGCTGGCGGTTCGGGAACTGTGATTGTACGATATCCAACTTGAGACTTCGAAAGGGAACCATCGTTATGCAAGTTTCCGGTTACGCTGTGGTGGATGACATCACGAATAACATCGTCCAGGTTTTCTTGGTAATTCCTAATCCGATCCGGCTACCGAACGGAGACATCGTGTACGGGGTTACGTTCCCGTGGTCGGGCAGCGGCCATAGTCTTCGGGAAACTACGATCGAGGTCCCCGACGTTCCGGTCCCCTATAAGATGTTCCGTCAGCGACTGACGAATGCGGAAAAGCAGGCGTTTCTTGAGCTGAACGCGTGGCAGGTGCGGGACTTTTTTCTCTATATTGCTTCGCAGGGGGGTGTACTCGGCAGTGACCCCGTTGTGCAAGCGGTAAAAACTCTGTTAGTGTCGCAAGGGTTGCTCACGCAGACTCGTGCGGACGAGATTTTTTCGAGCTGAAAGAGGCGCGTCATGGTGGGACTACGGACGATTTTGGTGGGGGCTGTTATCGCTCTTGGCCCCCCTGCGGTTCAATATCTTGGGGGAGTGGACTGGTCGAGCGTGGTGCCGCCTCCGTGGGATACAGCGATCGCAGGCGCGATCATGATCGGCATGCGGTTCATAACCAGGACGCCGGTGGGCCATCCGAAGTAAGTCATGCCCGCATACTCGACGACGGCGAACGGTTACAACGCGCTTTGGAATAAGGCGGCGCTACAGGCGGACGATCTGCTGCGACTTGCTGTGACTAGTGCGACCATCACAAAAAACAGGTCTCGATATGAGGCGGCCGGTAGTCGTGTAGGCCACCCTGAGCTCTGGCCGTTGATTGCCGCGCTTCACTGGCGTGAGAGTAGCGGAAGGTTCAACACCCAGCTCGCCCAGGGCGACCCGCTTCACCGGATCAGCACGCACGTCCCCAGAGGGATGGGGCCCTACGATACTTGGGAAGAAGGAGCGGAAGCGGCTCTGCGGCTGAAGGGATGGCAGAACATTGTGGCTTGGCCGATTTCCCGCCAGCTTTACGAGGCCGAACGGTACAATGGGTTCGGGTATTTTTCTCGCGGGGTGAATTCCCCTTATGTGTGGGCGGCGACTAGTCTGCAGCAGCGCGGAAAATACATCGCAGATGGCGTTTGGGATCCCAACGCGTGGGACACGCAATTGGGCGTTGCCGCTATTTTGAAGGACCTTCTGCCGCGCATTCAAATCACGCCGCTGCAGATTGACGAAGTAGCGTTATGGGTCGATAAAGTTGGGGATGTAATCGAGCAGCTTGTCGCGCTGTGGAACAACCGGCCCCAGCGGCTACGGGCGGACCAGTGAGCGAATTGCCAAAGAACGGGACGCTCTCGTTCGAGCGGATTATCTATTCAATTTTTACCACCCTGATCGCTGCGGGTGTAATCGGCTTGTGGACTTTATCTGTCAACGTCGGCAAGCTGGAAACGCGTGTGGCGCTTTGGTCCGAGACGTTCGAGAAGCGGTTCATGGACCAGGAAGCGCGGATTGAAAAGCGGTTCGACGCGCTTGAAAGCGACCAAAAGGCCCTGCGCCGGCACCTGAAGGTCCCCCCGCCGTAGCAGCCCAGTTGACACGACTGCCACAGACGTTGCAATATTCGCATCGATTTCAGGAGCTTGACAGATGCCGCTCGTACGAGGCCCCCATGAGAGGCAAGCCGAAGGCGATGACCGTTTCCTCGACGAAGGGGATGGCCCCCGTTCGTCGCCGGGAAGTGGAGAGCATGAAGCCGATTCCGAAGACGACTTCGAAGATGCCGTCGATGAAGCTCTCAGCGAGGGGGAAGAGTCGTCTGAAGAAGACGAAGCTCTAGACGAACCGCCGCGGCGACGTCGCGCGCCGGACGAGCGCGAGGCTGAGTTAGCCCGTCTCCGGGCTGAAAACGAAGCTTTGCGCCGTACGCAGCCGCCGCCTCAGCCGTCCAGCCCACAAGAGGAAGACGAGCATACATTCGAGCGTCGTATTGCTCAAATGGAGCCGTATGAACAGCTCGCCGAACGGCAGCGCCGGTCCGAACGGCGTTACAACAACTCGCTCGCGTACATCCAGGCATCGACCGCAGACCAGCTCGACAAAGCGGCTTTCATGGCGCGTTTGGGTTCCGACAAGCGGTTCTCCAAATACGCTGATGAAGTTGAACGCCGGCACCAGCAGCTGTTGATGGGAGGCCCGAATCAGTCTCCGCAGCTGGTGCCGCGAGAGACGATCTTGAAGGTTCTTCTGGGGGAGAAGATCATGGCTCCTGCGACTCGCGAACAACGCCGGGTGCAGGAACGCCAGCAGCGGAAACTAGACAACCAGCGTGTTCGTCCTGGAAGTAGCCGGGGGGACGTGCGAAATACTCAGGACCGCCGGGGCGGTCCTGGCGACGAACGAGAGGCACGTCGCCAGCGTTTAGCTAACGTGGAGATTTGACGATGCCCGTAAATCAGGCTGCAGCGTTCCAGGCTGACATTGAAGCGTTCCTTGCGGACGAGACGTTACCGCTCGCGCGGCGTCAGCTCGTTGTTTACCAGTTTGGTGATCCCGCGCGGCTTCCCAAAGGGCGGGGAACGTCCTACACCGCGACGCGCTACAATCGCATCCCGCTTCCTTATGCGCCTTTGTCCGAAGGAGTCCCGCCGATTGGCGAGAGCTTGACGATCGCGCAGGTGTCGGCAACGGCCCAGCAGTGGGGTGATAAGGTCACGATCACCGACGTGGCCGAGATGACTATCAAGCACCCGCTGTTCACGAAAGCGACCGAGCTGACTGGTCTGCAGATTGCTGAGACGTTCGAACGGAACACGTTCAACAACCTGATGGGCGGCACGCAGATCAACTACGTGAATACGCGCGGATCGCGCGGCGCTTTGGTGGCGGGCGACGTGCTGAACCCGCACGAGATTAATCGCGCGGCGGCGATTCTCAAGACGCTCGGTTCGCCGCGGTTCATGGGCGATGAACAGACGGATGAAAAGCTTTCCGCTGAAGCTGGTGGTTCGCGTGCGTCGGAGAACCCGCGGCGTATGCCGCATTACGTGGCGGTCTGCCACACGCTGGTGATCGGTGATCTTGGCGAGAACTCGATCATCACGCAAGCTTGGTCCTACAGCGATCTCAACCGGCTCTACAATTACGAGGTCGGCGAATGGCGCGGCCTCCGGTTCTGCGACAGTAACCTTGTGCCGACCTTCACTGGCTACGCGCAGGTGAACGGCGTGGCCGGTACCTCGGGCTCGCTCGCAACCGGCAACTACTACATCATCGTCACGGCGTCCGACACGCAAAACCAGTACGAGAGTCAGATTTATCAGGTGTCGGGCGTGGTCGCGGTGACGGGCCCGAACGGTTCCGTTGGCGTGACGCTGGCGGCCAATCCGGGGTTCACCTACAACATTTATATCGGCACTACGACCTCTCCGACCAATCTGGGGCTGACTGCATCCGGCTCGCTGTCTGGTCCCTACACTGGACAGGCGACGCAGCTTGCACCGGGGCAAACCGTGGTGCTTACCGGCATCGGCGTAGCGCAGACGCCTCCAGCGGCTCCCGCGGCGGGAATCACGGTTTATCCGACTTTCGTGTTCGGCAAGGGCGCTTACGCGCAAGTGATGCTTGATGATGTTAAGTTCACTTACCTCAAGGAAGCTGACAAGTCGGACCCGCTCAACCAGTTGCGCATTGTGGGCTGGAAAGCGTTCTACGGTACTCTGATACAGAATAATTTATTCTTCATGAGAATAGAAAGCACGTCGGCATTCTCGACGACGTTTGGCTGATAGGAGCGCACCGTGGCTTATCGCATTCGCTACCACGTTTGGGTTGATTGGGTGGGTCCCGGCGAAGGTCCGATGGCCGGCCTTGCAGGCTCGATTTCTCCTGGAGGCGGCGCGGGGAGCTACACGAAGCAGTTCGTACAGAGCCCTGTGGCTGGCACAGTGGTTGAAGGTACCGGCACCTTGTATGCGGGCGGGCACGCGATCGTCGCCGCGGATGTAGACACTCTGACGACCGCGCTGGCTGCGGACATCAACACGCAGATCGACGCTGCGGTGAGTGAACTTTCGCTTTGGCCGCAGGGCGGTAAAGTCTGATGGCGACTTCGACCCTTGGGACGAACGCGACTACATCGATCCCCGTCGCGATGCAATTTCTGTCGGGGGCCAACCCCGCGGCAGATTACGCGGCACTTGCCAACGCGATCTTGAACGACCAAAACCGGCTTCAGATTTGGCCCGGCGCGTGGTCGCAGAATGGCATGCTATTCGTTCCCAATCGGGGGAGCTTGCGTGTTTTGCCGGGCGATTGGGTCGGTGTGGACAATCGGGGCTGGCCGGTCCTTCTATCGGCCGATACGATTGCCAGCGGTTTGTGGACGCATTCGTAACGAGGTTCCGTCATGGCTCTTTTGGACGATGGCGCAAAGAAACGGCCTGAGCGCCCCCGTCGCGTTCCGACTGTAGCGCCCGAGCTTCAACAGTTGCTTACTTCCGAAGACGAGGAAAGGCTTCGCGGTCAGGCGCGCCAGAAGGTTGCCGCGGAAAAAAAGGCCGAGGCCGAGGCTCAGTTTTACGCCAAAGCGCTGGAGGAAGAACGTCGAGCGCTTGAACCTGCACAGGAACTAGTCGATATCGTGGTTGACGTTGCGCCGTTCGCCGACAAGATCATGATCGACGGAGTGCAATACTTTCAGGGGCATCATTACCGTGTTTCCAAGAATTTGTGCGCGGTGATGATGGAGATTATGGCGCGCAGTTGGGCGCACGACGAAGAGGTCGGCAGTCCCAATCGGAAGTTTTACCAGAAGCCTTCGCATGTGGGGACGGGCAACTTTGCCGGTGTGCATCCTGCAATGCGGGACACGATCGTGTCCCCGCGAGGCACGCATAATCCCCCTGCGGGGCGGCTGTAACGAGGCGCGCTAAATGCCGGATCAGGAAGCACCGCCGATTAACAGCCCTGCGCTGGGCGTTTCCTATCAGGCTCGACTTGATCGAGAAGGCGTCCGGTCTATTGTTTTTCAAACTCACGTCGATCAAGAAACACCTGCTGCCGTTGTAAATGCGCTGTTGGATAAGCTTGCTTTGGCGGTTGACCGGCAGATGGCAAAGACGGAGTTGGTCGAGCTTGCTCAGGAAGAACAGGAACTGCACAAGCGCATCGCGACGTTCAATGCGTCCTTCTCCAGCATGGAAGTACAGTCCCAGCAGCGGTGGGCGGAGTCCAACAAGAAAGGTGCTTGGGACCCCGACAAGCTGCCCCCGCAGGAACGGACGGCGCGGACGAACCTGAAGAACGGTCTTGAGCAGGACAAGGAACGCCTTATAAGATTGCGCGCCCGAGTGCAGGCGCTGCAGAAGGTGGTAGACGGTAATGGCTCTGACGCAAGCCCGTCTGAAGGAATTGCTCGACTATGACCCCGAGACGGGCGTGAAGTCTCTTGCTGTAGCGCAGTGCATGCGGCTTGCCGCGGAGGTCGCCGCAGCAGGGCTCCAACCTACGGGTTGATTGTCATGCCGCTTCAAGCCCAGCAAATCGTTACCCTTGCAGCCCAGATAGCCAAAGTCCCTGGTTACACTGCACAATCAGGCCAAAAATTAAACGCGATTTTAGCTGATCTCTGCCAGAATTATGACCTGGAGCTGGCGCGGAAAACGACGACCTTTCCTTTCACGGTTTCATCGGGTCCATACACGTTGCCGGCCAATTATCTGCGCGCTCGGAAGGGAATGGTGTTCTACACCTACAACGGCATTCCCTACTTCATGGTGCCGATCGACATCTCTGAGTACGACAGCCTCGTGCAGCAGGCGGGGTTCAATGATTTCCCGCGCGACTTCACGACCGACATGGCGGCTAGCCCGCCTGCCATGTTCGTGTGGCCGCCGCCGTCTATTCCAGGCATCGTAGTGACCGTGCGCTACTATGCGCAAATGCCGGACATCGCGACGCCCGAGAGTTCGGAGAGCGTGCCGTGGTTCCCGAACGATAATTATCTCATCACCCGTCTTGCCGGCGAGCTTATGCAGATCGCCGGGGATGACCGCGCAGAGAAGTTTTTGGGGGATGATCCCAATACGGCTCCGCTCGGGGCAGGTACGCTCCTGCGGAAATATCTTCAAATGCAGGCTGATCCGGAAGGAAAGACAAATACGGTTAAGTTGGATCGCCGGCTGTTCGGAACTTCGTTTAACAGGCTGTCAACCACAAAAATCGTAGGGTGGTGATGGCTCTCCGCAACTCTCGCCCTCTCAAGTTTCAGGCACGCGGGTTATCCGACACGCTTGACGGATCGAACGTGTTCTCGGGGGCGATGGCGAGGCTTTCAAACCTGATCCCTGATCCAACGACGGAAGGACAGTTCGTCTGCCGTCCTGCAGCGATCAGCTTGACGACCACGCTGGGGAGTCCCTGGTCTTCGGGGTGGTCTTCAGGGTTCGGGCCTTTGTCTTCCGCTAGTGATGGTGCCATTACGGCGCTCGTCGCCGTTGGCAGCATTGTTTATGGGCTGTTCACTTCGAACTCGCTGGGGTCCCCACGCGACGTTCCTTTCGGCTATGATCTGGACACAATGGCCCCGATCACGATCACGGGCTACACCGTGAACAATACTCCAGTCCCTCTGGCGGTCTCTGGCGAATGGGTGCCGCCGACGATGACTCTGGTGGGCACCAAAGTCGTAGTGTGCCACCAGGGTTTCGTCTCGCCCTTGTTCGTGGGCTACATCGACATATCGAGTCCGCTCGCGCCTACGTGGGCTGCAGGCAATCTCACTGGGGCAATCACGCTCACCACGCCGCCGACTGCTTGCGGGCAATTCAATCAGCGCGCTTACTATCTTATCAACCCTCCGACTGGGCAACCGTCTATCGTTTTTTCCGATGTGCTGGTCCCGCGCAATTGTACGAACGCCAACCAAGTGTTGACTTTGGGAGATAATCTGAAGCTGACGGCCGCGATTGGGCTGCCACTCAGTTCCGCGACGCAGGGGGGCGTCATTCAGTCGCTGCTCGTGTTCAAAGGCGACAGCAAAATCCACCAGATCACGGGTGATGCTGCAGCATCGACCTTGACAACTAACGAGTTGAACGTCGCTACGGGGACGAAATCACCACTGTCCATTGCCAGCACCCCGAAAGGGATTGCGTTCGTGGCACCGGACGGCTTGCGGATCATAGACTTTCAAGCGCGCGTAAGCGATCCGATCGGTATCAATGGCGGTGGGGTGAGTGTGCCGTTCATATCGGCGCTCGTCCCCACGCGTACGGTCGCCGCGTACGGCGCGAATGTGTACCGCGTGACTGTACAGAACGGTGCAGCTCCAGGAACACCCACGGAAGAGTATTGGTTCGATTTTGCGGACCAGCGCTGGACTGGTCCGCACACGCTTTTGTTTTCGCATATCGTTGCAGTCGGCGTCACGTTCGTCGGGCAGCCCAACGATCGTAGTGGGTTCCTGGTGCAAAGCGATACTGTGCAGTCGCCGACCAGCACGTTCGTCGAGCTGGGATCGCAGCTTGCTTTTCATTGGCAGCCGGCAATGCTGCCGGATACGGATCGGATGTGCGAGAATTCAATGGTTGAGACGACCATTTTTCTCGCCCTCAATCCGGGGGACAATTACACGGTTACGGCAGAAGACCAAAATGGTTCTGCTTTCGACACACTAATTGTTACAGCTGCCGGCACTGCAACGCTGTGGGGCGGGTTTCAGTGGGGGCAGGCGGTGTGGGGCGGCGTGCAGCTCGGCATTGCGCCGCAGCAGCTGCCATGGCACTACCCAATCGTTTTTCGCCGTCTGACTATATCCGTTTCCGGCAGCTCTTCGCTGGCGTTCCGCATAGGGAACATGCATCTTCGCTACGAGGAACTGGGCTATCTTCAACAAACACTAGCTGGAGCTTGATCATGCGCCGCTGGATTGCTGCTCTTTTCTTCCTGCTGGGTCTCTCGCCGGCCCAAGCGCAAATCGTTGGCGCGCTGCCGTTCAATCTTCAGAACAACACGACGGCCGACGCTACGCAAGTCATGTCGAACTTCAACACCATCGTCAGCGGCACCAACGCGAACGCTGCCAAGAATGGCGTTAATATCGACATCACGCAGCTCTCGGGACTGACGACGGCGCTCACGCGCGCTCAAGGCGGGTCTCAAACATTTATTGCGACGACTGCTAGTGGCGGGTCCGCAAACGCGCAGACGGTCGCAGCTACGTCCCCGACGTTCAGCTTGGCGGCGGGGGTTACTGTTCAATTCGTTCCCGGCTTTACGAATACGGGAGCGGCGACGCTCAATGTCGCTAGTGGGACGACGCTCAACGTCTACCGGCAGACCAATGTCGGGCCTGTCCCTCTGGCTGGCGGGGAGATAGTTGCAGGGTCCGTAACACGGGTCGTTTACGACGGTACGCAGTATCAGCTACTGCTCGACAGCGCCTCTACAGTTCCTCCCAGCGCGGTTTTTTATACGGCTGGAAGTGCGGCACCTTTGGGCTATGTCTTGCTGCAGGGGCAGGCGCTTTCGCGCACGACTTACGCGGCACTGTACAGCATTCTCGGCACGACCTATGGGGTTGGCGACGGGGTTACGACCTTCAACGTCCCCGACGCCCGCGGCCGGCAGTTCTACTCGGTAGACGAAGGGACAGGCCGGATCAGCGGCTGTGGTTCCAGCGGGGCGCTGGCGAGTACGTGCGGGTCGCAGACGTTCGTACAAGCGAACCTGCCAAATCTAACCCTCAACGTGAAGGCTGGCGCAGGCAACGCTCTCGGTGTTGTTTCCGGATCATCCTCCACGACAGTGCAGACCACTGGGGGGACAAGTATCTATCAGGCGGCAAACTTTGACACTCTCACTTTGCCGCTGGGGGGCTCTGGCACAGCGTTCTCGGCCCCGGCCATTGTCTTGACTGCAATCATGAAGTATTAATCGGAGACTGCGAACCTCAGGAGATGCAAGATGCGTAAGCTCGCCGCGACCATTACCGCTTTCGTCTTGACCGTTGTTCTTGCGGGCTTCGCTTTGGCGGGCGGCGTTCCGGCTGTTCCATCGAACCCGACGTGGAACGAGCCGAGTCAGCTTCTCAACACGCTGAACACGTTCATTCGCACGCTCAATGGTGTCCCGACCGACATGGGGTCGGTCGCCGTTCCCTCTCTCGGGAGCTACTGTACGGGTTCCGGGGCAGCGTCCGCTGCGGTAACCTGTAACGGCACGCGCGGGCAAGTCACCTTCACGTCGGTCGGCAATCTGGCTCCGGGAGCCGTGGTTACGGTGACGGTCAAAAATTCGGCCGTCAATGCTCCCTCCGCGTGCTCAGGGCAGATCATCTCCAATGGTGGCACCGCGGGGTCGGCTCCGTACGTGTCCACGATCTCGATCGCCGGTCAAACGATGTCGCTGCTTCTTGGGAACGGCGCTACGCAAGGGACAGGTACGGCGACCCTGGTTATTGGGTTCAACTGCTTCCAGTAACATGCGCCCGCTGGCCTTGGCCGTCGTCGCTCTCCTGATGACGGCCGCTTACGTGCCTGGGTTCGCCACTGGCCTCAAGTGGGCGGTCTTGACGATTGCCCTTCCTCCATTGCTCCTCACGATGCGCTGGCATTGGACCGAGGCGCACAAAGGCTTGCTCGCTTTTGCAGGCTACGCGCTCGTGAGCATCCTTTGGGCTCCTTCACTGGTGGCGGCCTCAGCGGCAGCCTTCGTGCTGCTGCTGGCGCTACTCGCCTTCCAGCTCGGCGTGGGGCTAAGCGATCTACGTCCGGTTTTCATCGGCGCCTCGCTGGGGCTCGTTGGCTCCTTGGTCATCGTCGTGCATTATCAGCTCGGCTTTGCCACAGACCCGAACCCGCCTGGGGGGTTGTTTGCGGACAAGAACAGCTTGGGGGAAGTCGCGACGCTGGTCGCGATTGGAACGCTCGCATACGGTCTATGGTGGCTCGCTCCCGTGCCATTGGCTACGGCGATCCTAAGCGGCAACCGCGGCGCAGTTCTCGGCTTGGCGGCCGCGTCTGTCGTAGTGTTGTGGGGACGTTCCGGCTACGCCTTGGGAGCGGCCCTTCTGGTCGTGTTCATCGCGTCCCTCGCGCTACTGGCGATGACTTCGCATGGAGGGATGGATGGGTTCACTACCGAGTTTCAACGCGCGGCGATATGGAGAGACGCGCTGCGGGAGCTGGACTGGCTCGGGCACGGCATCGGTTCTTACCGGGCCACCATTACTGCGGTTGGATCGTACACCCAATGGCGTCCGTTGCACGCCCATAGCGACTGGCTTCAACTAGTTTACGTATACGGTGTCGGCGTCTTGCTTTTGATTCCTTTCGTGGTAGAACTTCACCATGACAAAGTTATCCTGGTTCTTGTGGGGGTTGCTGGACTCGGACTTGTGCAGTCGCCGGCGAGCAACCCGGCAGCGCTTTTCATTATGGCGCTTTGTTTTGGCCGACTCGCACGAGGAGAAGTTGTTCATGAAATCCATGTTAAGCGGCCTCACCAAAAAGAGCCCTCCCGCGACGGACAGTTCCTCGAAATATCCGGGAGGCTCGGTGAACAGTGACACGACACGAACCAGCACCGCTCCTACCCCAAAAACTCTCGGCGGGCGGGCAGCCTAGGTTCAAGTGGGAGAAGTTCGCTGCGCTCGCGCGCGAGATCGTTCCGCTATGGCAACGGCACTGGGAAGAAATCGCGCACGATCGTGACAGCATTCCGCTCGATCCCGACTTCGACCAGTACTACCGGCTTGATCTAGAAAATGTACTGCATATCCTGACTGCTCGCGTGGACGGCGAGCTGGTCGGTTATACGTTCTCGCTCATCGGCCCCCACCTGCATTACCGCTCGACCCGGACGGCGCACACGGAAATGTTTTGGCTTGCGCCCGAACACCGTTCGGGCTGGACGGGGGTTCGCTTGCTGCGGTTGACCCGGCGCGGGCTGAAGGACCGAGGGGTCAAGCTGCACACGATCAACATCAAACTCTCGTTTGCCAACGGCCGCGTTGCCAAGCTACTATCGCGGATGGGCTACACCGCGGTCGATCTGACCATGAGGCAGATCATAACCTGACACGAAAGCACACTCGATGGGCGCGATTGCCAGCCTTATCGGTCCCGCAATTTCTGCCGGTTCGGCCATTTACGGCATGAGTAAGGGCACGCCCGCGCAGAATGTACAGCTCCCCTCGCCGCAGCAGTACCCCGGTATCCAGCTCCCCAGCACGATCCCCGCCGCCAACGCCGTCATGACGGGTACGTCCGAGCTGCAGAGTTACAACCCCCTGTTCTCCAACCTCAACCAGCTCGGGGGACAGACGCTGGCGAGCATCTACGCCAACCCCGGCGCGGGGGGCTTCACGGGAGGTGCGGTACGGGCCGGCACTCTCGGGATGGACGCTGCGCTGGCGCAGTACGGGCTCGGGCAGGGTCTGGCCGGATATGGCGGCCACGTTATGAACACGGCGTTCGATCCTCAGAACGCTCTTTACGCCCGCACGCTGCAGCAGCTGCAGGACCAGACCCGCGCCGGGCAGGCCGCACGCGGGATCAGCATGTCGCCGTATGGCGGTGGTCTGGAGAACCAAGCGCTCTCGAATTTCAATATCGACTGGCAGAACCAGCAGCTCCAGCGGCAGCTATCGGGTCTTCAGGGAGCTGGCGGGGCGTACCAGACAGGTGCCGGGCTGATGGGCGGCGCAGCGCCGATGTATTATCAGGCGGCCGGCATGCCCTACAACGCGTACCAGCAGATTTACGGGGATCAATTCGGCGGCCTCGGGCAGCTCGCCGGCTTGTACGGGCAGGGCCTGCAGGCAGCCAATCTCCCCCTGCAGAATTATTTGGCGTACATGAACGCCGGGCTGAACGCCTCGCAGTCGGGTGCAAATTACGGCCTGAACGCGGCGAACCTGGGACTTCAGCAGGCTCAGATGGGCTTCAACCAATCTCAGACGATGGGCCAGCAGTTCGGCCAAGCGCTGCAAGGACTGCAGAAGGGTTGGCCGTCCACCACGAGCAACGTTGGGTGGGGCGGGAGCGCCCCTGCATGGGGTGGCTATAACATGACGGGGCTTGCGGCATGAATTTCGGCAATATGGCGGCGGGCCTGTCCGCGACGTATCCCGGCATGCTCCAAGCGCAGGCGGACCAGGACGCGCACGCGCTCAACGCGCTGCGCCTGCTTGCTAGCCAGCAGGCGCTGCAACAGCAGCAGCAGATGTTCCCACTGCAGCTGGCCGGCGCGAAGCAGGCGCTGGCGGCGGGCGGACGCGAGTATGCCGGCGACGTGGCGCTTGGCCGCGCCATTCAGGATGTGTTGCGCTCGGAGCTCCCTGGAGGATACGCGGTACCGCAGCCGCCCGGTACGCCGTCAGCGCCGCCCCCGCCGCAGCTTTCACTTCCTCAGCAGAGCTTGCCCCCCGTCCTGCAGGGGGCTCCAGGCGGTGGCCCCATGATGCCTCCTGGGGCGTCACCGGGCGCAGGGCCCGGCGCACCCGCACCCCCGCCGGGCCCTGCGGCTCCAGCTTACGAGGCTCCTCAAGCGGGACTTGACTGGCGAGCCATCGCCACGCGTGTAGCGCAGCAGACCAAGGACCCGGTTGCCGTAGCACGGGCGGTCGATAAGCTGCAGAAATTCATGTCCGTACAAGCTACGCAAGAGTGGCGCATGCTTCGCGAGGAGCTTCTTTCCGAGCGGGCTGGCATGCGCGAAGCCGGTATGCAAGGCCGGTTCGAAGCCCGCGAAGCGGGCACACGAGAGCGAGCCGCGGCACGAGAGGCTGGTATTCAGAGCCGGGCGGACACGCGGGCCGCGGAGCACGCGCGCAGCCTTGAGCTGCGGCAGCAGCAGGTCGCGCTTCAAGCTCAACGGTTCGCGCAGCAGGGGGAGCAGAACCTGGCCCTGCGGCTCGTGCAGATCGAGCGTGGGCGGGATCAGGTGGCAATCGGCTCGGCTGCGGCCTACATGAAGGACCCTGAGCGCCGGCAGCTGATCGACCGTGCGAACGCGTTCTATGACGCGCTGGAGCAGCAGCTGCGCGCTGGTGGTGTTGCGCCGGCACCTGGAGCGCCGCAGCCGGGAACGCCGGCACCTGGACCCCGGACATTCAACCCTGCGACGGGACGGTTCTACTGATGGGCTTCCTATCGTCGGCCGCTAAGAAGCTGCTTGGCGAGTTTTCGGAAATCGTCGGCAGCAAGAAGCCTCCCGAGCAGGTGTTCCCTTCGCCGGGCGGCCAGGTGCTCAACGTGCCTGCGTCGCCGCTGGCAGGGGAGTTCAAGTCGATCGTCGATAAGCATCTGGCCGGACAGCCGGGGATGATGGACCCGGCGCAACTCACCAAGCCACAGATAAAGCCGGAACTTGTGAAGCTGTACGCGGCAATGCCCAAGCCTGCACCTGCAGGGGCTGGGCAGCCGCAGACGATACCTTCAGAGACGGCGGACGCAATAATGCAGGCGCTCAAGAGCGGCCCGGCGAAGCCTTCGGGGATGGAGAAGGCGGAACTGGCTGCTACCGCGCCAGCCGTCAAGACGCCAAAACTCACCCAGCCCCCGCCGCTGACTTCCGCGGAACCCTGGACGTTCGTAAGCGGGCAGCAGGGCTCCAACTACGGGGGCGTGTTCAACGACCCGCAAGGGGTCCCCTGGTACGTCAAAGCCCCGCAGTCGGATGTGCATGTGCGCAACGAGGCGCTGGCGAACGCTCTTTACCGCGCGGCCGGCGTCGACGTGCCAGACATGACCATGACCACTCTGCAGGGCAAGCCGGCAGTCGCCAGCCGTATGCTGAGCAAGCGGCACTACGCGCCTCTCGGACAGCTCGCCCCTGCCCCTGCCAGCAACGCTGAAAAGCTTGTGCGGTCAGGATTTGCTACGGACGCTTGGCTCGGTAACTGGGACGTGATCGGGCTTACTCGCGACAACATCATGTCGGCGCCGGGCAAGGCGTTCCGCATCGATATGGGCGGTGCGCTCAGGTTCCGAGCGCAAGGGAACCCGAAAGAGTTTGGACCGGAAGTCAAGGAGTGGGACACCCTGCGGAACGAAAACGTCAACCCACAGTCGGCGTCCGTCTTTCAGTTCATGACTATCCCCGAAATGAAGGCCAGCATCGACAAGGTGCTGGCCGTGCCGAAAGAGACAATCGTCAAACTCGCTACCCAATATGGAATGCCCGAATTGACCCCGATCCTGATCAAGCGGCAGGAGCATCTTGCCAGCATCAAGGAGGGGCTGGAGCCCACTAAGACCACGCTGCCAATGGGCCAGCTGCAGCGCATGAAGCGCGCGCAGACGCTGGGCTTTCATGTGGACGAGAAGTCATCGCCGATCGGCGGCGCGTGGTACCACTCCACTGGAAAGCAGTTCTATGAGTTCGACATCGGCAAGACCAAGACCGAGCCCGCGGTTTTTCTCACCAAGAACCCCAAGATCGCGCAGTACTATAGTGGTGGGCAGCATACTATCCCCGTGTGGACCCGAGCGCAGAACCCTAAAGTCGTTGATTTCAAAGGCGGCCACTACAGCTCATCCGAATTCAAGTCAATCATCGACCAAGCCCGCACGGAGGGTCACGACGCAGTTCTTTTCAAGAACGTGTCGGACCTGGGCGGCAAACAGGACCAGCTCGCTATCCTGAAAGAGAATTTGCTACGCTCGACTTCGGCGGTCTTCGATCCGGCGAAAAAAGAGAGCGCCAAGCTGATGGCCGGCGTGGCCGGCGGGGCAGTGCTGGCGGGAGCCGCGGGGCTGGGCGCGACCGAGGCCAAGGCTGAACCCATGGATGACGATTTTCAGACGATCAATGTCGAGGGCTATGGTCCAACCCGGTTCCCCCAGTCCATGACCGACGACCAGATCGCAGCCGCCATCAAAGCCGGAATTACGAACGGGTCGCTGAAGGCCCAAGAGATCCCGCAGGATAGCCCCCCTGCGGGCCAGGGGTCGCTGATGCGTCCGCCCCCCGCAGCGCCGCCAGCGACCCCGCTTGCCGCTTTGCAGGCCCAGCTACGGCCCTACCGAGAGCCCGGCTTGCGCGACCCTGGGCAGGCTGGGAAGCTGGTAGAGGACTGGGAGCGCAGCCTTATGGCCGGCCGCGGGCTTACTGGAGAGGAGCCGGGTCCGGCGGGGGGCGTTCTGGCAGCCGCCAAGCGCTTCCCTGGAGCCGTAGGAGAGGTCTTTCGGGAGAATGTGGCTGCAGGGGCCCGTGCCACTGCCAAACGCGCGGGTGAGGCTATTGGCGGCCTGGAGACCCCGGCCTACGAGCGGGGTGGAGAGGCGTTCGACGAGTTCATGAAGATCGTACAGTCGCCCAAGCAGGCGGCGGCTCGCGCGTTTGCTGGCAAGAAAGACCCGCTTCTAGAGACGGCTGCCGGCTTCGTATCGCCCGTGATGTCGCTGGGAGGCGTCATGGCAAGCGGACAGCTTGCCAAGGGCGCTCAGGCTGCGGCGGCGGCACGCGCTCTGCGGCCGGGCAAGGCTATGCTAGGCGAGATGGCCGACGATCTGTTCCGCCTTCGGGGTTCGGCGACTGCAGACCGGGCCGAGCTGCAGGAACTGACGCGCGGCTTCATCAAGGCCGAGCCGCAGTACTCTCAGCCGGGGGTGCAGACGGAGATTTACCGGGCGCTGGAGAACAATGCGCCGCTGCCGCCCGATAAGCAGGCGGTGGTGGACAAATTCATCCAGCCCATGCGGGACGAAGCGTTCGAGCTGTACGTGCAGGCAAAGGCCAACGCTGGAGAGCATGTCGATCTGTCGGATTTGGACCCGACCTACATGCACCGGCAGGCAAAAGGGCACTGGGCTGCCTACGACGAACCAGGAACGTCCGTCCTCGATCCGGTGACAGGCATGTACCAGCGCCAGCTCGGCCGTTCTACAGCCTCCCTGCAGGCCCCCAAGTACGTCTCGCTGGTTGACCCCAAGACGGGCAGAAGCATGGTCGTGCAGGACCTGGGCGACGACACGTTCCAGATGTGGTACCAGGGTAAGGTCGTGAAAGACCCCAAGACTGGCGCTGACGCGGTGCTTCCCTTCAAAGGCGAGATGAAGCCCGGCCAGACGGTCAACGCTGCCAATCAGCAGTTTGAAGTCAAGCGGTCGGTGACGGACGAAATCGAGCGCAGCACGCCGACGCGCTATCATCGTAACGCTTTCGTGAACACGGCCGATAACCTTGTGCGGCTGCGCGCCGTGGTGCGGAACCAGAACTACCTCAATGAACTGAAAAAGTCGCCGGAAGCATCCAAGTGGATGACGGCAAAAGAGGCCGTCGCCAAGAAACAGGGGTGGGTCGAGAGCAAAATCCCGCAGCTCAAGGGGACCTGGATGGACCCCAAGCTGGCGCACACTCTGAACGATTTCGCGGGTCATGTGCCGCAGGCTAACTATCTCGATTGGTTGCGGCGGGTGAACCACGCCACGACGACGATGATCTTCTGGAACCCGACGCCGCATGTCGAGAACGTGCTGACGCACTGGCTCGTCGGCCGCGGGTTCGACTGGCTGACACCCTATGGCTACAAGAGCCTTGCGCTCGACGGCTCCAAGGCGATCAAGGAAGTCATCACCATGGGGCCGAAATATCGCGAGCTGCTTAGGGAAGGCAGCGGGCTTATATATGGCAGCGTGCGGAACCGGGACTTCTACCAGACGATTGGCCGCAAGATGGGGATGGAGATCGAACGCGACCCGCAGCGCTGGGGGCAGATCGCGAAATCCTTGGGATTGAACCGCCCGCTCGATCTTGCGGGACTTCTCTACGAAGGCTCACGTCGCGTTCTGTGGGCTTCCGGCGACATGATGCTCATGCAGCGCATCATGGAGCTGCAGCGCAAGGGCATGCCGGTGCGGAAGGCGATTCGCGAAGCCGAGAAGCACATTCCGAATTACCGCATTCCGATCGAAGTGCTGGGCAGCCGCGGGCTCTCCGAGTTCATGCAGGACCCGGCGTTCACCATGTTCAACCGCTACCATTACGGCATGCTCAACAGCTACGCCCACATGGTCAACGACCTCGTGCGCGGCAAAACCGGTAAGGAACGGCTGGACGCGATTGGCAATCTGATGGCGCTCGGAGTTCTGACTTATGCGGTCTACCCCGCGCTCGACACGGCCATCCGAAAGCTGACGGGAGACCCGGAAACAAGCAAGTTGCGACGCGGCCCGTCCGCGGTTCCTTCGGAGTTGACCAAGGCGTGGCAGGG